>ERZ1699235.79-NODE-79-length-40796-cov-3.701640_pt1 | contig 40796 bp, 39 predicted proteins | sample MGYA00581546_ERZ1699235 | MGnify/ENA primary metagenome ERZ1699235 (study PRJEB42319, sample SAMD00040334) | human oral metagenome | material: saliva | host: Homo sapiens | study: EMG produced TPA metagenomics assembly of PRJDB4115 data set (Metgenomic analysis of... | reverse complement strand
CGCACTGCCAAAACTGGTTAGACCAGGCCCGAGCCCGCCTAGAAGCAGCCACCCAAAGCGATCAGAGCTGATTTCAAGCACTGCAGCTACAAATCGAAGGAACCTTAATGAGCGAACCGCGCGTATTAGTTATTGGTGAGGCTCTTGTCGACGTCGTCGTCGGCTTGGACGCCACCACTAAGGAAATTCCGGGTGGGTCCCCGGCGAACGTAGCCCTGGGGCTGGCACGCCTAGACCGCCAAGCCGAGCTGGTGTGCTGGATCGGCAAGGACGAACGCGGCGAGCTAGTCCGCAAGCACCTTGAATCTAACGGTGTTGCCCTAGTTGAGGGCTCTGACGGGGCTGAGGCCACCTCCACCGCTGTTGCCGTTATTGGCGAAGACGGCGCCGCCACCTACCGCTTTGACCTGGACTGGAACCCGCCCACGCCGGCTCCCTCCAAGAACATCCCGCTAGCGGTGCACACTGGTTCTATCGGCGCGATTATGGAGCCGGGGCGCCTAACCGTGCAGGCCGTTCTGGCAGCTTACCGCCAGACCTCCACCATCACTTACGACCCCAATGTACGCCCCCAGCTGATGGGCACCCCCGGTGACGCCCGCCCGCTGGTGGAGCGCCTAATCGCCGCCTCAGACGTAGTTAAGTGCTCTGATGAGGACCTGGCTTGGCTAACTGGCGGCGCCGATCAGGAAGAAACCCTGCGTTCCTGGCTGGAGCTAGGCCCGGCCATTGCGGTGGTTACCCGTGGCCCCGAGGGCGCCCTAGCAGTAACTTCTTCCGGCCTACGTCTAGAAGTACCCTCCCAGCCGGCCGTAGTAGCAGACACGGTGGGTGCCGGCGACTCCTTCATGGGCGGCATTATCGACGGCCTGTGGACTGAAGGCCTGCTGGGCGCCGAAAACCGTGAGGCGCTACACAACATCAGCGAAGAAGCCCTGCGTCGCGTAATCGCCCACGCCATTGCGATTGCCGCCATCACCGTTTCGCGCCCGGGCGCTAACCCGCCTACCCGCGCTGAGCTGGAGGCTGCCGCCGCCGCAGTAGAGGCAGAAGAGGTTGTAACTCACGAAGATGCAGCCGCAGCAGCCGCGCCGGAAGCTGATGCAGCCGCACACGAATGCTGCGGAAACTGCTAAGGCACAGACGCGATTAGGGCCGTTTAGAGGCTAATCGGATCGGGGGTGGCCCACCAGCCACCCCCGCCTTATGTCCAAACCAGCCCGCTAAATACCCAAAGCCCCATAACCGCCTACAAAAAAGACCCCCAGCTCCCACAAATGTAAGGTCAAAATTGTTTGCCCAAATCGTAATGACGCTACTGGCTCTGGTTGACTGCGCAGCAGTGGTCTACGTTCTGTTTACCGGTAAACGCAGTTTTTATGACCGCATGATTTACACGCTGATCATATTCTTGCTTCCCTTTGCCGGCGCGGCTTTTGCCGCCTATAAGCACTATTACTGGCTTAAAGAGCACTAAAACTGGCTCCTGCCAGGCCCTCTAGCTACCCGGCCGGGACAGCTTTAAGCACACCAGCTACCCGGCCATGTAAGGCGAGCTACTTACCCATGCGGCGCTCGCGGTGGGCATAGTCGCGTAGCGCGCGCAGGAAATCGATGTGCCTAAAGGCCGGCCAGTTAACCTCGCAGAAATAGTATTCCGAGTGCACCGATTGCCACAGCAGGAAGCCCGAAAGGCGCTGCTCACCCGAGGTGCGGATAAGCAGATCCGGGTCGGGCTGGCCCTTGGTGTACAGGTGCTCAGCAATGTCGCGCACAGACAGACTGCGGGCCACTTCTTCTAGGGTGCGTCCCTGGGCGGCGGCCTCAGCTAAAGCGTCACGCACAGCTTGGGCAATTTCTTCACGCCCGCCGTAGCCCACGGCCACATTAACCTCCATGCCTTCAATGGCACTGGTGGACTCTACTGCCGCCAGTAGCCGCTGGGCCACCGGTTGGGGTAGTAATTCCACGCTGCCCACAATGCGCAGTCGCCAACGCCTGGCACTAGCCAGGTTTTCGACGGCGCTAGCAATAATGTCTAGCAGCGGCGCTAGTTCCTGCGGGTCACGTGAGAGGTTATCGGTGCTCAGCAGCCAGAGGGTGACGATTTCAACCCCGGCGTTTTCGGCCCAACCTAAAAATTCGGCGATTTTATCTGCCCCGCGCCGGTGTCCGTGAGCGGCGCCTACCCCTAGGGATTTAGCCCAGCGGCGGTTGCCGTCGAGGATCACACCTACGTGCGCGGGAACTTTGGAGCGATCAAGCTGCGCCAACAACCGGCGTTCGTAAACGTCATAGAGCAGGTTGTCGCCAGCCATTTTCAGCTCCTTGCATACAGGTACAGGCCGATCTGCTTTTACGGCCATGCTATATACGGTAGCGCCTAATCACGCCTTGTGGTGTTCGCTTTATCAAATAGCTACCTACGCAAGCGTAACTTACGGTAGCGTAGCTTTTGTTCCTAACAAGCTACTGGGAGGTTCATATGGCGGCCGCCAAAGCACTCTCGCTTTCTAGTGACTCACTCGCCTCGGCCGGTGAGGCCCTTAAATTAATCAAACCTAAGCTGCGCGGCTGGATTCACGCCATTACTGCGCCGTTGGCTTTGGCTGCCTGCATTGTGCTGACGGTTTTAGCCCCCACGACCACTTTAAAAATTGGCAGCGCCGTGTATTTGGCCTGTTCACTGCTGCTTTTCGCCAACTCTGGGGTGTACCACATCTCTAACGGACATTTCCCAGCTAAGGTTTCCCAGCTTTTACGCCGCATTGACCACGCCAATATTTACCTGTTGATTGCCGGCACCTACACTCCCCTGGCTTTGGCGTTAATGACCCCGGATCACCAGCGTCTAGTGCTGGGCATTATCTGGACGGGCGCCGTGATTGGCATGGTGGCTAATGTGTGCTGGATTACCGCACCGCGTTGGTTGTTCACGATTTTGTATGTGGTGCTGGGCTGGGTGGCTGTGTGGTTCATTCCCGAGCTTTACCGCGCCGGCGGGGCAGCGATTGTCGTTCTAATTGCTGCTGGCGGCGTAATTTATACGCTTGGCGCAGTGGTTTATGCGCTTAAAAAACCCGATCCTTTGCCGCGCTGGTTTGGGTTTCACGAGATTTTCCATGCCTGCACTGTGGCCGCCTGGGTGTGCCAGTGTATCGCCTGCTACATGGCCGTATTGGGCTAAACTGGGCTTTTAAGGTGGCAAGTTAGGAGAAAACATGAGTGAAGACAACCGTACTTGGCTGACCCAGGAAGCTTTTGACCGTCTAAGCGAGGAGCTTGAGCGCCGTCGTACCACTGAGCGCAAAGAAATCGCTCGCCGCATTGAGCTAGCCCGCCAGGAGGGTGACCTGCGCGAAAATGCTGGCTACCACGCCGCCCGTGAGGAAGCTGCCCTTAACGAGACCCGCATTAAGGTGCTTGAGGGGATGCTGGAAAACGCTGAGGTGGGTCAGGCTAGCTCTGATGGCACTGTCACTAAGGGCGCCCTGATTACCGCCATTATTGCCGGTAAAGAGCAGGTTTTCGTGCTGGGTAACCAGGAGATTGCGGCTGATGTTCCCGACGGCGCCCGCGTCTTCTCCCCCGATGCTCCGCTAGGTAAGGCGCTGATGGGCCACAAGGCTGGCGAGACTGTCAGCTACAAGGCCCCTAACGGCCGCGTTTTGCAGGCCACCATCAAGTCTGTACAGCAGCTATGAGCTACGCCGCTGCGACGCGGGCGGCTGGGCCTGAGCAAAATTGGTTGCCGCTCTCTGACGGTACTTATCTCGACGACGCCGCTGCCGGCGCCTTGCCGGCCACTATCGCCGGTCACGGCCAGCCGCTACTGGAGCGTCTAGAACTTCACCCGGTTTTAGCTAGCCGCGCCGACGACCCGCTACCTGCTGGGGCCGAGGTTATTTACCTGGCTGCCGGCTGCTTTTGGGGCGTGGAGCGTATTTTCTGGAACCAGCCCGGGGTGTTAGCCACCGCCGTGGGCTATATGGGTGGGGGTAACCACAACCCCACCTACCGTGAGGTATGCACTGGCCAGACTGGTCACGCGGAGACTGTGGCCGTGGTTTATGACCCGGCTGTAGCGGGCGTGGGTGGGCAGAATCTGTTGCGAGTTTTCTTTGAAAACCACGATTCCACCCAGGCTAACCGCCACGGCAATGATGTGGGCACCCAGTATCGCAGCGCGATTTGGGTTACCACGCCCCAGCAGGCGCAGGCCGCTGCGGCGCTACGCCAGGCTTTCCAAAGCGAGCTAGACAAGCTTGGTGACGGGCGTGTTTGCCAAACCACTATTGGCGACGCTGCCGCGCTGGAATCTGGCCAGGGCGGGCCGTTTTATCTGGCCGAGGAGTACCACCAGGCTTATTTGCACAAGAACCCTGGCGGCTACTGCAACCACGGACCTAATGGCATTACCTGCCCGATGGGCATCGCTAACCTGCCGGCCCAAACTGATGTTTTGCCGCCCGAGCTAACCTAAAACCTGGCGCAAAACTACCAAAACCGCAAAGCAACCAAAGCCGCAAAGCAGTAAAGCTGCTGGGCTTAACGGCCAAAACTTGAATCTGGCCCAAACCAAACTAGACCAGGGGGGCGCCCGCCGCATGGCGGGCGCCCCCCTTTTCTAAGCTGCCAGGCCACCTTGCCCAGAGCAGGCGTCATCATAGCACGAGAGCGCAAAGCAGACTATCAACCGTTAAGACGGTATTAGCCAAAGGCGTATTTGGGGAGAAATCACGATGGCCACAATCTCTAACGCAACACTAGCCTTTTATATAAGCGATGCTTTATTTGGGTAGGAGGTAACAAGTATGAATAGTGTGGGGGGAGAAATCGTAATAACGATTTTTGGCATTTTTGGTATTTATACATGGTGGGTGCAGACCTACACTGATTCGTGGGTGGCAGAATTCGGGAGAAGTATTTCACGCGAGCGTATGACCAAAAACATGGCGGCAATGACGTATCCCTGCATGAGCATTGCGTGTACCGTAGGTGGAATCGGCATGCTCTCGCATAGGGCGGGAGCCCCCGAATTCGTTATAGTTTCCACCTTGTCCATTGCACTGTTCTTTATTTTTATTGGCGCCTTATATATTCTGCCGTTTCCGTTACCTCGTCTCATTGATTCGCGTTACCAGTTCATGAAACGTAACGGCCTGCTTGACGACAATGGTGATCCGCTGCCTGATGAAGAGGCGGAACGTATCCTCGCCCAACGTGAAGAAAACGAATAACTTTTGTTGCCAGGGCTCTAGGGTTGAAATCTGTTACCTAGTCACAACATTGTGATTTCTTAACCTAAGCCACAGGTCGGGGTAATATCTGCCTTAGTATCTGACCCCGACGACAGCTGTAAGCCAATGATTGACCACCAGCGCCCCAGCTCCCACAACAACGCCCCCCAGGCCACCTCTCTGCGCGAAAGCAAGCTAAACACGCTTGGTAACACCCACGCTAGCTTGTATACGCCCTGGGGCTCAGCCTGGCGCGTGTCGCTGGTGACTTTCGCGGTGCTGGGTATTTTTGCCATGGTTGGGGGCATTCTTTTTTACGCCCACCGAGCCTCTGAGCAAAACCAGACGGGCGCCGTCGTCGTTACCACCACCCAAACCCAGAGCCCTGAAAGCACCCCCAGCCCCACTCACAGCAGCACGCCACTACCTAGCACTGCGCCGCTACCCACCAGCAAGCCGCTAGGGACCGCCACACCCACACCACTGTCCTCAAGCCCAGAGCCCTCCACTGGCTTGAACCTGCCCAACTTGACCACAATCTCCCCCACTGAGGCACCCCCCACCCCTGCCGCAGACAACTCAAGTGCAAACAACTCCAGTTCAGATGTGGTTTTAACGGCCTGGCAATGCTCTAGCTCGCGCAAGCTCGTATTCCGCGCCAGCAATGGCTGGGACCGCAATAGTGCCATCGAAGTTGCCCGCAGCGAAAGCTGCGCCCGCTGGGAGTAGTCCCTGGACCACGAGCGCCGGCCCAAGCGCAGACCGTGAACGCAGGCGCAGGACGCGAACATGAAGGCCCAAGCGTCGCCCGGGGCGCCAAAAAACACGAGTGCCTGGCTGCATAGAATCGCAACCAGGCACTCGCTACGCCGTCGGACTAAACCGCAGGCGGGAAAAAGCTAGCAGGAAGCTATCAAGCCACCTCAACCTCAACGCCACTGACGTCAGCGGTAGCCAACTCAACCTTAGGCTCCTTGGTAACCAGCTTGTGGATACCCCAAATCGCCAAGAACACCGGCAAACCAATGTAGCTAGAAGCAATCTGGAACAGCTGGCCCCTAAACAGAGCCTCATAGTTCTGACCCACCAGCACAATCAGGCACATGGCAAAAGCCAGCATCGGGCCAAACGGGAACAGCGGAGCCTTATAAGGCAGTTTCGCCAAGTCATTGCCCTGCAGCACATAGGCCCTGCGGAAACGCAGGTGGCACCAGGAAATACCCAGCCACACAATGAAGCCTGAAAGACCAGATACGTTAAGCAGCCAAGTGTAGGCAGCGCCCTCACCCACAATAGCGGTCACGAAACCAACCGCGCCCACAGCAGCCGTAACCGCCATAGCGTAGATCGGCACGCCGCGCCGGTTAACCCGGGAGAACAGCTTGGGGGCGTGACCATCAAGGGCCATCGAGTGCAGCATACGGGTAGAGGCATACAGGCCAGAGTTACCGGCAGACAAAATCGCAGTCAAAATAACCGCATTCATCACCGCAGCCGCGCCGGCCACGCCCGCCCGCTCAAACACCAAGGTGAAAGGCGAGTAAGCCACATCAGTCTCACCGTTACGCAGCAAGTTGGGGTCGGTGTAAGGAATCAGGAAACCAATAACCGAAATAGCACCCACGTAGAACAGCATGATCCGCCAGAACACGCTCTTAATAGCCCGGGGCACATCCCTGCGGGGGTTACGCGACTCGCCCGCAGCCACACCAACCAGCTCAGTACCCTGGAAAGAGAAACCAGCGATCATAAACACTGACACAATCGAGAGCCAGCCGCCGTGGAAGGGGGCCTCGCCCTTAGTCCAGTTACTAAAGCCAGGCGAGTTACCGCCCATAATCCCCAGGATCATGGCCACGCCGGCCACCAAAAACACCAGCACGGTAATCACCTTGATGGTGGCAAACCAGAATTCACCCTCGCCATAGGCGCGTGCAGAGAGCGCGTTAAGACCGGTTAGCAGCGCCAAGAACACTGCCGCCCACACCCAGTGGGGCACATCGGGCAGCCAGTAGCTCATCACAATACCGGCTGCTACCAGCTCAGCGGCCACCGTAATGGCCCAGTTAAACCAGTAGTTCCAGCCCATGGCAAAACCAAAGGAGGGGCTAACAAAACGCGTGGCGTAAGTCTGGAAAGAACCAGAAACGGGCATGTGCGCAGTCATTTCGCCCAGTGACTGCATCAGCAACAGCACCATTAAACCAATTACCGAATAGGCCACCAGGGCGCCGCCCGGGCCTGCGGTAGAAACGGTTGCGCCGGAGGCCACAAACAGGCCGGTTCCAATTGCGCCACCGATAGCAATCATCTGCATGTGGCGGGCGGACAGGCCACGCTTAAGTTCAGTTCCTGGGTTGTCGTGTTCAGACACCTTAGCGTCACCACCTAGTGATGCGCTCGCGGCAGTTTCAGGCTCCTCCCCTGCTGCAGATAGCTCGGGAGTAGTTAAAGCGGACATGTTCACCTCCGTTAAAGTTACTTAAATTGCCAAAGAGGCAATGGAGGTAAACATAGCAGAGTGACTGCAACTTTATAAACGGTATCTCATATTTTAATGGTGTGATTACGACGACGGGGCGCCCCCGTTTGTCTGGAAGCGCCCCGCTTTGGCTTTATTGCTGGGACTTAATAAGACTTAAGCCCCAACCCACTTAGCCGATGTGGAAATAAGTTTCCACCAAATCTTCAACTAGCACCCGTGCTGTGGCGATATCTTCACGCAAGTTCTCGTCTCCTAGGCCTTCAAGGTAAGCCACCCAGGCGTCGATGAGCTTAGGCGGAAAGACCCCTTCAGCCTCGTAAAGGGCGCGCTGAGCCTGCAGACGCTGGGCGGATTCGTAGCAGGAGGCGGGCAGTTGCTCTAGGTTTTCGAGCTTAGAAGCGTCCCCTGAGACATATCGCTCATTGGCATATTCAAGCATTCCCGGCTCAGTCAGACCCACTCGCGCAGCCACAACAATTGCCGCTAGCAGCAGGTGGATGGCGGCAGAGCCGTCAGGTGAGCGCATTTCCACGGTTTGCAGGTCATTGGGAACCTGACCAACTGCGGGCTCATTGGGGTTGGCGTCGCGGAACATGCGGTCATCAAGGTTGTTCCAGCCCAGCGGCACACGCACCAGCACTGAACGGTTGCGGTCACCCCAGCAGATGGCGGTGGGGGCTTCCTGGTGGGGCACTAGGCGCAGGAAGGAGGTGGGCACGGTATTCCCAAAGGCGGTGATGGAGGCGGCCAGGGTCAGGTAGCCACCGATCACCTTGCGGGCTAGCTCAGTTAGGCCGGCGCCCTGGCTAAATAGGTTGTTGCCTTGCGGGTCTACCAGGCGGGTGTGGAAGTGCATGCCTGAGCCGGCTTGGCCGACGGCGATCTTGGGCGAGTAGGACACCTCAATGCCGTGGCGGTGTGCTACTTCACGCACTACCCACTTGGCTAGGGTCATTTGGTCGGCGGCGTCGCAGGCATCTACCGGCAGGAATTCGATTTCCTGCTGGATCATTTGGCGCCCGTCGGCAACAAAGTTACCCACCTCGGCGTGGGCGTATTTAACTGCGCAACCCATTTGGGTCAAGTATTTGAGGGCTTCGGTGCGCACGTCGGCGAACTTAGAGAAGGGGGCAGCTTCGTGGTAACCGCGCTGCTCTTCTACCGGGAATAGGGTCTCGACGTCGGAGAACAGGTAGTACTCCAGCTCACCTAGGGCCTGCAGGCGGTTGCCGGTGGCTGCTTCGAGGGCGGTTTGGGCGCGGCGCAGCACATGCTGAGGTGAGCTGACCAGGGGGTTACCGGCGACGTCGTAGAAGTAGCACAAAAAGTCGATGGTGGGCTCAGCGGCGAAGGGGTTCATGAAGGCACTACGCAGCTGTGGCACCACATATAGGTCTGATGAGGTAGCGTCAACAAAGTTAAACAGGGAGGAGCCGTCCACACGCTCACCCATGGTTAGGATCCGGTCCAGGTGGGCTACAGATTGGATGGCGAAGTTTAGGACCTTTAGGCGCCCGTCGCCGCCAATGTAGCGCAGTTCTAGGGCGTGAATATCATTGTCGACGATGTAGCTGATGATGTCCGCTTTGGTGAACTCGGCGGGTAGCTTCCCCAAAGCGCGCACCAGCGGGTTAGGGCTCAGGGTGATTTGGTCGTTTGAAAGCATTACAACTCCTCTTCGAGCGCTTAGGCGTTTAGTCCTATTTTTGCAGAAAGTTGGCTACACCGGTAGTCGTTTTTTTCAGGGAGACTTATCCCCATAGCTACCGTTAAGTCACAGGTCATAGCCTAGTCCAAAGGCTTAGTTTTCAGACATCTCTAACGATTAGCGTTTAGACTGGTTGAAAACTCATACCTGGAGGCGATTATGTGGCGCAAGGCTATACACATTCTGGCGGTAACAGCTTTGGTGGTTACCGGCCTAGGTCTGCCCACAGCCGCTTGGCCCACCGCAAGCGCAGCAGACGAACCCTACATAGCTGAGATGTTTGTGGTCCTAAACAACAACAAGATGCAGGACTACATCATGGTGGTTGACCCCAGCAACAACATGACTAAAGCTCAGTGTGAGAGCTTCAAGGGCACCACCAAAGACAAGACGCTTACCACCCAGTTTGAACAAAAAGATAAGGGTGCCACCTGCTCTATTTTGCAGACTTTCACCAGCTATAAGGCCTCTTCGCAGTTCTCACGGCAAAACGGCAAGACCACTGTCACCGTTGACCCGCAGGCCACTATCAATGTTTCCGCTAAGCCCCTGGGGATCTCTTCAGCTACTTTTAGGGCTCTGATTGTGGGCGTTGAAGGCAAGGTGGTTAGCGCCCCAGGCAACGTCAAGCTTCAATACGAGGTTTTTAACAAGCGTAATTTACACATGGCTTACTGGCGCAACCCCTCTGCTGCGGTGACCATGGAATTTACTTTGACCTCGGATGATGGCACCCAAAAGCAGGATCCTTTCTCTCTGCTGCCTGACAATAAAACTGCTAGCCCGTCGCAGAGCCCTTCAAGCGACCCTTCCGCTAGTGGTTCGCCCACTTCTAATGCGAATCCTTTAGATACTGCTGCCCCTACACAAAGCGCGGCGGCGGCCAGCTCTGAGGACGAGGACGGCTCTAACACCACTGCCCTGTATGCCGCTTTGGGGGTAGGTATTGTGGTGCTGTTGGCACTGTTGGCGCTGATCGTGATGGTTTTGCGTAAGCCCCGTAAGGGCGCTAAGTCTTCGGGGTCTTATCCCAATAACACCAGTGGGTATGTGCCCACGATGGCTAGCGGTCAGATTAATACTTCCGGCCCGCTTCAGGGCACTCAGGGGATCCAGGGCACTCAGGGCGCTAGTGCCGCTTCGGCTGCTTATGCCAGCTCGACGGCGTCGGCGGCTTATCCACAGTCTGCGGCTTCTGCAGCCTCGGCTCCCGCACAGTCTGCGCCCAGCTCTGGCTATCCCCACAGTGCGGCCTCTTCTAACTATCCGCAGTCGGCAGCCTCAGGGTATGCACAGTCAGCGGCGTCGGGCTATGCCCCTTCGGCGGCGTCGGCCCCTTACGCCCCCAGCGCACCCCAAGGCTACGGGCAGAGCACCGCACCCCAGGGCTATGGCCAGCAGGCCACGCAAGGCTACGGGCAGGCACCCCAGAGCTACGGCCAGGCACCTCAAAACTATGGCCAGCAGGCCGGGCAGGGCTACAGCCAGAGCACCCCGCAATACTCGGCTCCAAGCGCCGCTCAGGCCCCAAAGGGCTATGCGCAATCGGCAGCCTCAGGGTATGCACAGTCAGCGGCGTCGGGCTATGCCCCTTCGGCGTCGTCGGCCCCTTACGCCCCCAGCGCACCCCAAGGCTACGGACAGAGCGCCACGCCCCAGGGCTATGGGCAGCCTCAGAACTACGGGCAGAGCGCCGCACCCCAGGGTTACGGCCAGCAGAGCTACGGGCAACCGGCCGCGCAGGGCTACAGCCAACCCCAGGGCTACAACCAGGGTGCTGCGCAAACCTATGGGCAAAGCGCTGAGCAGTCGGTGTTCCCCAGTTACGCCCAGGAAACAACCTTGGCCCCAACTCACCGCTACCCGCAGGACACCACTGCGGCCACTACCCCGTCCCCTTCACAGGACACGGTTCAGGCACCCACCGCACAAGAAACTGTGCAGGCGCCCACCGCGCAAGAAACCGTGCAGGCGCCCACCGCGCAGCCTTCGCAAGAGACGGTTCAGGCCCCAACTCAGGATTATGACCCTGCCGCTACCCAGATTTATGACGCGGATAGCGAGCCAAACCAGCAGCCCCACACTGGCTGGAACAACCAGCCTTATGGCGGCTAATTAGGAGATTAGGTATGAATACTGCCGTATGTAAACGCTTTTTCACTCGTTTTGTAGCTGCTGCGCTACTGGCCACGGCTGGCACCCTGGCGCCGTCGGCACTAGCTGCACCTAGCGAGGCGAAAGTACAAGAGTCGGTGGTATTTACCAAGGCTGGGCAAATTATGTACACGGTTAGCATCGCCGATTACACCCAGACACTAACCAGCCAAAGCTGCGCTGACACGCTAGAAAGTGCCATGCCGAAGACTGAGGCAGGAATTACCCCAGTTTTTAAACAAAACGAGGGTTATAACTACTGCTCGGGCACGGTTACCTACAGTGCGCAGGCGGGGCATGAGTTTTATTCGCTCAACGGTGACAAGCTAACCGGCCATAACCGCGTTGACGCGCTGCTTGTTGCCCTAAAACCGCTTAAGGTTAGCTCCATTAACAGCAATGTCAGCGTGCATGATGCCACGGTTACTTCAGCTAGCGACGGCGTCAAAGTGAACCAGTCTGGTGGCGAGGGTAAGGGCTACTTCATGCAGTGGCGCAATTCCACTCACCAAAACACCTTTACCGCGACCGTAAGCAGCCCAAGCTCTACTAGCACTTCAGGCGGTTCAAGCTGGTTGGCTGGCGGTTCTCAGGGAGGTTCTGGTAGCGCTGACGGTTCTGGCTCGCAAAGCGCAGCTCCCGACGGCGCCCAGCCCAGCGCCGGTGCCACTAGTGCGGCTCCTACGCCGGGGGCTAGTGGCTCAGCCAGCGGTTCTGCTAGTGCTAGCAGCTCTGCCAAGGCTACTGACTACCGCGCGACTATAGCTGGCGCCGATAAATCTCAGGCGGCCGCCGCCAAGCAGGGTAATAGCGGGATAGTTACCGCCCTGTGGGTGGTTGGCGCCCTGGTGGTAGCCAGTGCCGCTGGCCTGGGCTTTTTGCTGCTAAAGCGCCGCAAGCAGGAAGCTGCAGGCGGTGACGCTAGCGAGGCCTAAAACACCGACGCCGCCGACTAAGTTGACCGGCACTACCCACTAAGTTTCAAGGAGGAAAAATGCACCGCATCGCTGCACGCTTTAAGCATGCTGGCGTGTTTGTGGCATTAACCGCGCCATTCTTGACTCTTAGTGTGGCCTCGCCGGCTGCGGCTGCTACCCCTTTAGCCGCCGATTCTGCTAGCGACGACAATATTTGGCTCACTATCGCCATTGTTGCGGTTGGCGTGGCCCTGATGTCTTGTATTGCGTTGGCGTTGACTATGGCAAAGGCGCGTCGCAATCGCGCAAAGCTAGCTCAACCCTTAGGGGCGCCTGTTTTCCAGCAGATGCCCTCTGCGCCGTCGGCCCCTGTGCTCGGCGCGCCAGGTTTCCCGCAGCCGGGGGTCTCTGCGCCGTCGGCCCCCGCCCTCGGTTACCGCCCCTACATTGCCCCGACGCCGTCACTGGCCCCTACAGTCCCAGGTGGGCTGCCGCTTACTGCACAGCCGGTTAACGAGGTTTATCCGCAGCGTTATGGGATGCCCAGTCAACCTGATTCGGGAGATTTGGCTACGCTTTCGCACCCGAATCAGAACGTCCAGCTGGCCCATGAACTAGCCACCCCGGAAGGTAACCAGACTCGCCTAGTTTCTACCGACGGCGTCGCCCACGCTTACCCCGCAGAAGAGCCAGCCTGGCAAATGCCGCCTGCAGGCTCCAGCGATTAAAGGAGCAAGCATTGAAACGCACACTGACAATCTTATTGACCTTTATTACCTTGGCGGCTGGAGCCCTCTTTGCTCCTGCCGCTACGGCTGACGTAAACGCTGAGACTACGCTACTATTTAGACTTAATTCTGATGGCTCTATTGATGAATTTATTACAGTCTCCAGCACTAATAACACAGTTAACGCAACCAAATGCAACTACAGCAACGAATATGCGGCAAAGTTTAGCCAAGTAGACAACAAGAATCAGTGTATTTTTAGCAAGCATTACAATCCATATTACTACATTTTAACTTTGTCAGTAATCAGACTAGACGATCATCTGGAATTCAGATTCGAAAATAGACTCTTTGAAATCGAAAACGACATTTCAGATATATTGAACATCAGTCCTTACGATTTGAACATTACTTCTACCACAGTAGCAGTACCAGCCAATGCAACTGTTACCGCCCAAACGCTTTCACCCATTGAAGACCGGGATGAAAAGTTTATTTATTACACTTGGGAAGGACATGATTCCTTTAATGAAAAAGCAAGTGTAAGGGGAACTTTACCGCTTCCTGAAGTAACCAGCACGCCAACTAGCAAGCCTAGCCATACACCCGCGCCTGTTTTCACAGCTACCCCTTCGGCTGAACCAAGCGACAGCAACCTAGCCGACGCCACCCCTACTGCGAGCGGTTCTATCAACACTTTCAGCCCGCAAACTGCCGCTACACCAAAGGGTTTTCAAAGCCTTAACGATATGCTTCGCTGGTTTTTATTAATTGTCTCTGTGGTCTGCATAGTCATAATTGCGGGGATTTTCTTGCTAGCTCAGATAAGTAAAAACTCTACTTCATATATGCCACTTTCTGCTGTTACACTTTATGATGGTCAAGGTAGCTTTAGTGCGCAACCACAGACCTATCAGAGCCATTCAAACCAATTGCAAAGCTATACAGACAATCAGACTTCTACGCAGCCGAACCCTTCAAAGGCGCAAGCCCGAGCCAATCAGCCACCCTGGCAAGGACAGCCAGACTGACTTGAATTCCACCCACAAGCTTTAGCAATTACTTGTTTAAGGAGAGAGCAATGAAACGTCTACTTGCCATAGCACTAGCTTTTCTCACGCTAGTGGCAGGGGCACTGTTAGCCCCGGCAGCCACCGCCACCGAAAAAGTTGATGTTAAACTACTATTTGCGCTCAACGCTGACGGCAGCAACGATGAATTAGTCGCAGTTTACGGAAGTGAGAACACCGTCAATTCCTCAAATTGCAAAGACACTAAAGATTATATCTCAAAATTTACCCAAAAAGACGGCAGAAATCAGTGTCTTTTTGCAAAACGCTACGAGAAAGATAGCTACGGCGGCAATTGGATGATTTACTCAAAGGGAGACGCCCTTGAGTTTAGCTTCTTAAACCTTACCGCTTTTATTCGCAGCGATATTTCAGAAGCTTTCGGTATCTACTATAGCGACCTAAACGTTATTTCTAGCGGGGCGGCAGTACCCCTGAACGCAACCGTTACTGGTCAGAATCTGTCACCAACGGTAGAGAAGGGTGACAAATTTGTTTACTACACCTGGGAAGGCCCTGATGCCACTAACTCAAGCGCAAGCATAAAAGGCACTTTGCCGCTTTCTGGTGCCACCAGCAGCCCGACTAGCGATCCTACTAGCAGCCCGACTAGCAGTTCCACCAATACACCTGCCCCGGTTTTCACTGCTACTCCTTCAGATACCCCCAGCGCTACCGCTACCGCATTAGCCGCAAAACACAACTCTAACGACTCCAATACCACGCTATATGTAGTGCTAGGCATTGCAGCTGCAGCTGCTTTAATTGGTGTTGTAGTTACTGTTGTACTGGTAAAGAAGCGTAAGAGCTCTGCCCCTGCCCCCGGGTTCTACCCACCAGTTTCTCCGACTATGCCTTATAACGGTCCTTACCCCGGCCCACAGGCTCAGCAAGGCTATCGGGGACCGCAGCAGCCACAGGGTTACCCAGGCACCCAACAACAGGGCTATCCCGGCCCGCAGCAGCCTCAAAGGAATCAGCCGGGACCAGGGCAGCCACCTTATGGCGCTAACCCAAATTACCCACAAAACCGTAACTGACCCTTGCCAGGGCTAAAGTGTTGGCCAGCCATTTTAATGGCTGGCCAACACCCCTAGTATTTGCAACACATTCAAGGAGGAAGTCGTGAAACACGCATTAGCAACCGCGCTAGCTTTTATCACATTGGCTGCCACAGCTCTTGTCACTCCCACCGCCACGGCTTCCGGAAATATTGAAACCACATTATTGTTCATACTCAACTACGATGGCAGTAGCGAGGAAGTAACTGCCGTCTACAGTAAAGATAACACCATAAACTCTTCCAACTGCAAAAACACCAAAACGTACACTGCGGAATTTAATCAGTCAGATGGTAAAAACGAATGCGTTTTCCGTAAACACTATGATAGAGATGAGAATGGCCCCGCCTGGTCTACACACCGTGTAGATGACAAGCTTGAATTTAACTTCATGAGCCTTTCAGTTTCTATGCGAATCGAAGTTGCAGATGCTCTGGGGCTGAAGAAAACTAATGACCTGAATGTGGTTTATACGGTGGCTGCGCTGCCCTTAAATGCCACTGTCACCAGAGAAACACTATCCCCAAAGGTAGCCAAGGGTAGCAAAAACATCTACTACACCTGGAACGGTAACACAGCTGTTGATTCAACTGCAGAACTGAAAGGAACCATACCGTTTTCTAGCACTACCATCACTCCATCTATCGCCCCAGCCCCGGGAGACACCGGGGTCAGCAACGATAAGCCATCTGGCAATAACACTACTGTGCTAGCTGTCAGCCACAAGTCCAGCGACTCCAATACTGCGCTTTACGTGGTACTGGGTGTGGTTTCGGTAGTAGCCCTGACGAGTGTAGTAACCACCGTTCTGCTAGTGCAAAAGCGCAGAGAGCCAAGTCCCACTGTCTACTTTGCAGCCTCTACCAGGGTTTATAACGGACAACCCCATTCAGGTCCACAGCCACAGCAAGCTAGCCACTCAATCCCGCAAACATCAGAGCCACAGCCTCACCCAAGTTCACCATCTGCTATGCAGCAGAACCAGGGTGGCCAATAACCAGGCCGACTGCAATCATTCAAAGAGAAAACTAGGGCTACAAAGGCAACCAGCCCCCAAGCGGGCTAGCCAGCTCCCCGGAACCGGCATACCTAGGGAACCTGACTACTAGCCTGATACGGTTAAGACAGCTCCCCCTAAGCGACACACTCAAGGAGAAGCAGTGAAACGTGCACTTGTAACCGCACTAGCTTTTATCACATTAATAGCTGGAGCCATATGCGCACCTAGTGCTGTCGCCGCAGGTAGCATCACCGCCAAGCTTATCTATATTCTTGAAAAAGACGGCACTGCCTACGAAGCAATATCTCTTAGTAGCACTGACGGCACTATCAATGACTCCAATTGCGACGATATTGATGATTACACTGCTGATTTCAGCCAATCAGGTAGTAAAAGCGAATGCATGTTCTATCAGTACTATGATGAGAACGAATACCTTGCAGCCCTGTTAAGAACCCCCAACAGTTCAAAAAATAATATCAATTTTATGTTTATACCAAACTCAGTTGCCATGCGCGTTAAAATCGCGGCTGGTCTTGAGATAAATGTCAACGATCTTAACGTTACTAGTACTGTACTCGCTATCCCACTAAGGGCAAAAGTAGTCACTAAAACACTTTCTCCGGCGGAAAGCAAAGATAATAAATATGCTTACTACACTTGGAATGGGAGCACCACTGACACCGGTGCAGCTACCGTAACAGGGACTATGGAACTGGCCGCCTCAGCAGATGGCGCCCCTACGATCAACTCTGGCGTAAGCCCACAAAGCACCCCGTCTGCTACCGGCGAGACCACCACTGGCCTAACTAAACGCACTGGTAAGGCTTCGTCGGCTCCCCCAGTTTCAGCTGTTCCTACTGCACTGAGTGTCAAGAAAACCTCTAGGCAAGCCGACAACAGTCTCTTGCTTGCCATGATTGTGGGCGGCCTAGTTGCCACGATTGGGATCATGGCGACTGTTCTGCTTTCCAAGAGACACAAAAAGCCAGCTAAACCTCAATTTTCTTCCCCTGGTGGACCTAATACTCTACACCCCTATCCCAGCTCACCCCATAACGGGCAAGCTCCTACAAGTCGAGAGCGGTCGCCATACAGCAGTGGCCCGAATTATCCACGTAGCTAAATATCGGTACCTAGGCAACAAAATAGTCACTACCAGGGAAGGAAATAACATGCGTCGTAAATTGACAGCTTTAATGGCGCTTTTAATGCTGGCAGGCGCCGGTATGATCGCACCTACCGCCACCGCACAGGAATACGAGGGATCATATGTAACCCAGCTTTCTAGCGACGGCACTATCACGGAATTCATTGCTGTTAGAGGCGTAACTGAAGAAAGCTGCAAATCCACGAAATACAAGCCTACTTACGATCCTGAAGGCAAGGCTTGTTTGATTGGAGTGACTTTTAAAGGCGAGAGGATCAACAAAGCCTTTACGCTTAAGCTAACCTCAAATGGCGGTACCAGCTATTCCTTTGAGTTCAGCACTCTTTCTGTCAGCGACTACGAGGCACTTGCCCACGATGTGTATCGAGGCGATAGCATCAAGATCACCAGGCTTACTTTAGCCTTACCTGTAGGTAGTGTTATCACCAACGGTAAAGGTAATGCCACAAAATTAGACAACACCGATACTGACGCCTATCGCTGGACCGAATACAGTCCGTTAATGTCAGTAACGGGCACCACCACCCTCGATGCTTCTGTGGCAGGCTACTTAGCGGCTGGCACTCCCTCACCCACGCCTACTCCCAGCGCAACAACAGAATCTTCAACCCCCACCCCTGCCACTTCAGCTATGCCCACTCAGAGCACTAGCGCCACAGCCCCGGCTAAGGATTCAGGTTCCAACACTGGCTTGTATGTAGGTATCACCATTGCAGCAGTAGTAATTGCAGCGATCGCAATGGCCGCCGTCTTAATTATTAAGAAGAGGCAGAGCGCAACCCCCAGCTACAACCCCTATCCTGCCGCAAGTAGGCCTGGTATGAGAGCGCCACTGACTCCTGGAGCGCCTCAGCCACCGTATCAGCCTGGCCAGGGCCAGCCACCTTACGGATCAGACCCAAACTATCCACAGGCGTAAAAAGTTAGGCGCCCCATGCGCTATGCTCTAAATAATCAATCATCCGAGGAGGGAACATTATGCGTCGCAAACTGACAGCATTAATGGCACTCTTAACACTGGCCGTCACAGGCGCGATTGCACCCACTGCCGCCGCAGAAGAGCTGGAGGCAGAGTATATAGCCGGCATGAAATCAGACGGCACATTCCTAGAGGGAATCTCTGTTTCAGGCGCCACCGCTGAGGATTGTAAGTCCTCAACATATCAGCCACTTTATGATGAAAGCGACGGTACTTGCACGGTTGGTTATCAATATAAGCCAGAAAAACTTTATGGGGCGCTATCGATTCAATTAACTCCGCTGGGAGATAACAAGTATTCCTTTAGGTTCACTGCCCTGTCTTTTTCCTCACTCAAGTCAGAAGCTGAAAGTCTGTTTTCTGGCCGCACACTAAACTTCACAAGCATCAGCCTTGGTATGCCTAAAGGTACTACCTTCTCATCCGGGGTGGAAAAGGCAACAAACGATAGTAATGATAAATACGATATTTATAGGTGGGATGATGTAAGCACCTCTATTTATGTCAAGGGGACCACTACCTTAGATGCTTCTGCAGCACAATACATCACGGGGAATAGTGATCCTTCTGAAAGCGAATCGCCCACTCCCACACCCACCACTGAGTCAGCCACCCCCAGCCCCACCAGCGAATCGGCTACTCCTAGTGCCACTGCTAACGCATTAGCTAGCAACAAATCAGATTCCAACACTGCCTTGTACATTGGGATCGGCGTTGCTGTAGTGGTACTCGCAGCCAGCGCAATCACTGCAATTGTGCTTGTAAACAAGAAAAAGCAGCCTACTGGCCCCACTTATCCCGGCCCTTACCCGGGGGCTTACCCCGGTGGTCCGGGTGGTCCTGGCGCAGGCTTTGGTTCAACCGGCCCAGGCGCTCCCAGCACTGGCCCAGGCCCTCGGGGCGCGGGTTTTGGCGCACCCCAGGGCGGTTATCCAGGCGGTTACAGGCCCCAGCCCTCCTCAGGCCAGCAGCAGCCTTACCAGCCGCCGTCGGCCCCCTCAACCTCCAACTACCAGCCGCCGTCGGCCCCCTCAGCGCCAAGCAACCAGGCCCCTTACAACCCCGGAAACCAGCCGCCGTCGGCCCCTTACGGGCCTGGTAACGGGACCGGCACAAACCACTAAGGGGAGTTATCCCCCAAGAAAACTCAAGATATTTTTAGCCCTACGACACTAGGATAGAGCTGGGCCCGATCTATATAGAGATCTATAAGACCAGGCCCAGCTTTACTAGCCGCACCTGCGGCATACAGAAGAGGACACACAGATGCGCGCAAGATTGTCAGCATTAACAGGAGTATTGGCACTCATACTTGCCTGCTTACTTGCCCCTGCAGCAACTGCGGCAGACAGTTATGAGGGCTATGCCATCACCATAATGGACAAGAAGGGAAGCATCAACCAGGGCATAATGGTCTACGATGAGACTGGGTCATTGAGTAAATCTGATTGCCAGGCTAGCGGCGACTACCAAGCATACTTTTCGCCCAAATCCTCAGGCTCTACGTGCTTAATTTACAAGACCTACAGTTCTACTTCGCGGCCTCTAGGGGTCACTGTCACCAATAAGACTTCCAGCTCTTACGACTTTAAGTTTAAGGGCTATTCATACGCTCTTAAAAGCATCGTAGAAGGCAAAAGTGGCTTGGATATCAAGCTAGTAGGAACCATGCTCGCGGTCCCCAAGGGCTCGAACGTTACGGCTGATGGAGCTCAAACAGCAGGCACCGCTAGCAGTGATGTCTACGGCTGGGATACAAGCACTTATACTCCTGAAGCTTCAGGTACCGTCAACTTCAACGGTTCTAGCGGTGGCGGCGGCTCCAACGGTGGCGGTGGCTCCAACGGTGGCGGTGGCTCCAACAGTGACGATCTTGGTATCGGCGATCTGAATGGCAACTCCGGCGGCTCTGGCGGTTCTAAGAACTCCACCACTTCCCCCGCCCCCAGCGACTCGCCTACCAGCGATCAGAAGGGTGCCACCCCCGCGCCTAGCGCCACCTCAACTGCGCAGACCTCCAGCAGTTCTAGCTCCAGCTCTGACGACGACAACACCACGCTTTACATCGTTGCTGCTGTTGTGGCCGTGATTGCGGTTATCGGTGTCATCGCCACTGTGCTGGTGGTCAAGAAGAACGGCAAGAAGAACAACCAGGCTAACTTCGGCCCCTACCCGGGCGCTCCCGGCACCGGCTTTGGCCCTAACGGCCCTGGATTTGGCGGCCCGGCTGGCCCCAGTGGCCCTGCTGGCCCCGGCTATGGTCCCAATAACTTTGGTGGTCCCTCTGGCCCCGCTGGCCCCGGCGCCCCCGCTGGTGGCATGGGTACTGGTGGCCCCAACTACGGCGGCCCCAACGGCCCTGTAGGCGGACCCAATGGTCCGGTAAGTGGCCCCAACTATGGCGCCCCTAACGGTCCTGCTGGCGGCCCTAACTATGGTGGTCCTAACGCTCCGGCCGGCAACTCTGCTCCGGTAGCTCCTAGCGCTCCTGCAGCCCCTAGCTACCCGCAAGGCGGTTACCAGGGTGGCCCCGGTGCTGCTCAGGGTGGCCCCACCCAAAACGGCGCTGCCCAGGGCGGCTATCAGTCCCCGAACCCGTCAGCTCCGTCAGCGGGATACGCGGCAGCTCCCTCAGCTCAGTCCGCTGCGGCCGGCAGCCCCTTTGCTGGCCAGCCCGCAACCCCGGCTCAGCCCGCAACCCCCGCCCAGCCGCTTCCTTCCAGCTCAGCTGGTGACGACGTCGTCCTGCCCCCGCAGGTAACCCCCGCTCAGCCGCAGGATTACGACGCCGCGCCGGCAGCTGGTGGCGACGCTGAGGACTACTACCCCACTATCCGCCTGGGGCAAGACGAGGGCCTGGCTCCCACTCGCCAGTACCCGAGTTTCAACCAGAACAACTAAAACCAGGATTCACAGTGAATATGAATGCGCGCGCAGCTGCAGCTAAAAGCCGCAAGCCGCTACGTAAACAAGCGCTGTTAGCACTGTCTGTAGCTGCGGCCGCGTGTCTGTGCGTTCCAAGCGCAGACGCAGCTGCCGCGCATACTTTCACTGATGCCTCAAGTGTCGCAGTCAGCTCAACCCAGTTAGTCTCTAGCCAGCTAGCCGCTAACGGGTTGAGCGAGGCTGGGATCTCTACTGGGGAGACTGAGCTCTCTACTGGGGTAGGTGAACGCGTCGATAATTCAACCGGGCGTTCCAACATTCATGCCCGTCGTGGCGGCGGCAGGGGCCGAGGCAGCAGAAGCCGCTCTTCTCGCAGGCGTTCAAGCTATCGTTCAGGCTATCGCACGCGTTACCACTACTACCATCACCACCACGGATCCCGAAGCTCAAACTCGACCATGACTGATCGCACGGCCATGATCATGTTTGCATTATTGGCAGTGGTGCTCATTTTCGTCTTTGTATTTATCTGGCGCGCTCGCCAAAACGCCTATGCGCAGGACCAATACGCTCCTTACGGCAACGGACCGAGCGGCTATGACCCTAATGGTTATTCGCCTGATGGCAGCTATAACGCGGGTGGATATTCTGCAGGAGGTTACTCTCCCGGAGGCTACTCGGCGGGAGGCTACTCTGACGGAAATTACTCTGCCGGTAACTACGGCCAGACTGGTTACGGACAAACCGGTTACGATCAGGGCGGATACGGTGCTGGTAGCTATGGGCAGAGCAGCTATGGTGGCGGTAACTACGGCACCAGTAACTACGACGCCGGCAGTTACGATGGTCAAAACGGTTACGCCTCTAGTGGCTACGACCAGAGTGGTTACAGTCAAGGTAACTACGGCCAAGATGGCTATAACGCGGGTAGTTACAATGAAAACGGCTACTCACAAAACGGTTACGGCCAAAACAATAACTACAACCAGAATAATGGTTGGCAAAACTATGATCCCAAGGATTATGGTTGGAACACTAAGTAAAGTGTTCTAGCAGGGCTGGCGGAGTATTTGAGACTTAATACCCGCCAGCCCTGCGCCGTTAATAAAATATACTGCACTCACAGTTGTTTGCAGTAACTCAATGAGGATGAGCAATGATGCGTCGTATACTCAATGCGCTAATGGCGCTTAGCTTATTAGGCACATGTGCAGCTTTGATGCCAGCCACATCTGCAGCAGATACAGAGCTAACCGTCGCCTACGTTTACAAGCTGTTCCCTGACGGTTACACCCTAGAAGGTGTGCAGGTGATCGGCTCTGGTGTAACCAAAGAAAACTGCACTAAGACTAACGCTACGAGTCTTTTCCAAGTTGAGTATGGCCAGGAGCAAGACCAGACTTTCTGCACCATCACCCGGGAAATTTTGCCCAGCGACTCGCAAGCAATTAAGTTAACTCCGTTGGGTGACGATAAGTACTCTTTGTCTTTTAAGAGCCTAGATGTGCAGTATCTGGAAACTGCTAAAAAGTATTTCCCAGACTACACGCTTACCACTAAATATGTGACGCTAAGCCTGCCGCAAGGTTCTAGTCTAGACACCAAAACCTATGACTATACGCGCCCAATCCTTAACAACACCTTCATCGAATATGACTGGGCTGTCTCTACCCCTAATGTGGAGGCTTCGGGAACCGTAAAACTAGACGCTAGCGCCGCCACCTACTTCCGCGTATATGGGGCTGACTCCCCAACACCTACCCCTAGCGCAAGCAGCTATGCTACAACTGAGTCTGCTACACCAACACTCACTACTAGCGCAGTGCAATCTACTTCTTCCACTAAAGACAACACTGTCATGTATGTGTTGATAGCCGTTGTTGCGATTGGGGTAATTGCTGCAGTGTTGTGCGCGGTTCTTATTGCGCGTAAAAACAAGGCAACCAAAGCGGTTATGCCGTCGCCTGGTTACCCGAATTACCCGCCGCGCGTGTAGCCACTGACAGTTAGGTTGAGCCTGGCTATCTGCTCAGGCACGACCTCTAACTAAATCACTACTACCTCAGGAATAGCCGTGAGCACATTTTTGCCCATCTCTGCAGTTAAATTAAATACGCCGCTTCGCAAACACGCTTTGCTAGCTTTGGCCACTGCTGCAGCCGTGTGCCTGTGTGTACCTAGCGCCGGTGCCAGCGTTGTACGCACTGCTGTCAGCTCAATTTCAAGCGGCTCAGTAAGCAGTAGCCAGTCAAGTTCTAGCTTAACCACAGCAATTGGCCGTAGCGTGGCTCCGGCACGCCGTGGAGGCAGCAGTGGAGGTTCAAGCGGGCGCAGTTCCTCTAGTTCTTCTTCACGTCGCAGTTCCAGTTCTGGGCGCTCCAGCTCTCGCTCTAGCGGCTCGCGCTCTGGAAGTTCAAGTTCCGGACGCTCTAGCTCCAGAAGTTCTTCACGTCATAGCTCAAAAAGTTCCAGTTCAGGGTCTTCACGTCGCAGTTCCAGTTCTGGGCGCTCCAGCTCGCGCTCAGGTAGCTCCAACTCCAGGGGCTCTAACTCCCGTAGTTACTCTGGAAATTCCAACTCGCGTGGATATTCAGGATCCAACTCTGGCAGCTCCAGTTCACAGGGGTACTCCGGTAACTCCAGTTCACAAGGCTACTCCGGCAACTCAAATTCTCAGGGCTACTCAGGGTCTAGTTCTGGTAGCTCCAGCTCACGCGGCTATTCCGATCCTTACTCAAGCAACTCAGGATCTCAGGGTTACTCGAACTACTACTCCGGTAACTCCAACTCGCAAGGTTATTCAAACTCGCGCTCAGGTAGCTCTAATTACTACAACCGCTACGGCAACAATTACTATAACAACTATTACTATGACGACTACGACGACTACTACAATTACCACCGCTATGACGACAGCGAGGGACTAGGAATCGAATTTTCAAAGCGCACAACTTTAATCATATTAGCTGTATTAGTAGGTTTAGTAGTAGTGGGTGGCGTGCTTAAAGCAATGAGCGAAGCCTAACCATAATTTTTCGAGCGAAAATATCTACAGATAATTTAAATATGCAATTTCGCAACCACGCTTTGTTACCTTTGGCCACTGCCGCAGCCGTATGCCTGTGCGTTCCCAGCGCCGGCGCCAGCGTTGCGCGCACAGCCGTTAGCTCACGTACCTTAGTAAGTGGCAGCCAATCAACTTCTGTTGTGAGCATAGCTATTGGTCATAACAGGGTCCCCACGCGTGGCCATGGCGGCGGTCACGGCGGTGGGCACAGTGGCGGGCACAGCTCAGGGCACTCCAGATCGGGTTCTTCGCACCACAACTCTGGGCGACGACACTCTAGCTCAGGCCACGTAGGCTCTAGTTACAGCAGCTACTCTGATGACGATGACTACAAAAAAGACAAGAACCTGAAAATCGCACTTTTTATCTTAGCTGGATTATCTTTGTATTCCCTCGTTAGGCAAGTGAAACTGTGGCGGCGGGGATAATTCCCCGATGCCCACCTCTAGAGCAACGGTTATTCTGATTAGGAACTAGTTTTAACTACATCAGCACTACCTCAGGAATAACCGTGAGCGTGTTTTCACCCCTTTCTGCCACTAAATTAAATACGCAACTTCGCAAACATGCTTTACTGGCTTTGGCCACTGCCGCAGCTGTGTGCCTGTGCGTTCCTAGTGCTAGCGCCAGCGTTGCTCGCAGTTCTATTACCCCAATCTCAGGCACCTCAGTGAGCGGCAGCCAGTCGACTTCTGGCGCAGCCACAACGGGGCGTAATGCGGTCCCGGTAGGTCGTGGAGGCAACAGCGGAGGTTCAAGCGGACGCAGTTCCTCTGGCTCTTCTTCGCGCCGTTCAAGTTCCAGCGGTTCTGGCTCTTCCTCGCGCCGTTCAAGTTCTGGGGGCTCTAATTCCAGCGGTTCTGGTTCTTCTTCACGACGTAACTCTTGGTTGGGGCGTTCTAACTCTCGTTCAGGAAGTTCTAATTACTACAACCGCTATTACAACAATTACGACAGCGATCACTCCTACGATGATCCCAACAATGACACCTATGGAGATCCGTCTTACGACGATTCGACCAGCGATAATAGTTACAGTAGCCAGTCTTACGATAATTCCGGCTATAGCCAGGAACAGCAAGATATGGATTCTAGGTTTATACCTCTTGCCGTAATTATAGTCTTCGTTGCAACAGGCATGTTTTTAATTATGATAGCTGGAAATTCGAAAGACTCAGCTCGTAAACCTCAGCCTAGGTTTAATGCATCACCCATGAGCTGGCTATCTGGAAGTGACGGCGTTAGCAACTACTACGACATTAGCGACGACGACACCAGCTACGATAGCGATAGCGGCGACTACGACTATAACGATGACAATAGTTACGATAGTGGCAGCGACAGCAGTTGCGACAACGATAATAGCTTCTTTGACTGGTGACATCACCGCCGGCAACTAACACTCGGCTATAGCAGCTATACTGCTGCTATAGCCGACTTTTCTATATTCACCGAGGATACTCATGCGCCGCTTATTTAGTGCACTCATGACCCTAGCGCTACTAGGGGTAACAGCCGCAATAATGCCTCCCACAACCGCATCTGAACACACACGAACCCCAAATTTTAGCTATGTGTTACTAGACGACGGCAGCACTATCGAGACCATAGGGGTCAGTGGAGAGCATGTCACTGAAGATAATTGCGTTCAGAAACATCGCAACTATAAAGCCTTATATTCATCGACTAAGGGATACGGTAGCGACACTGGAGGCATTTGCATAATCCAAGGGCATTTTAAGGCAAACCAATCTGCGGTATTCAAGCTAACCCCTAAGGGTAACAACCTGTACTCGGTCCGCCTAGAAAACCCAACTTTGCATTCTCTAGAATTCCTGAAAAAATATTATCCGGATTTTAGTCCCTCCGCAGAATGGATGAAGGTAGAGCTACCAGTCAAATCCACCGTTACTTTTGGCTTAACTACCGATAACGGGGCTCCAGGAACTGGATACAACAGAGAAAAAGAAGTCGACAAAGACAGAGTCACCTACCTCATGAAAGCCACTATGCCAGACGGTGTGGTGCAAGGGACTGTAGAGCTAAATAGCGAGGCTGCCAGCTACTTCCCTGGCGCAACCACCTCAAGTCCTACATCAACTACCGCTAAGGCTGACACCGTCCAGGATCTAGTAAACGCAGGCATTATTGTCATCATCGCAATTATTTTGGCTGCGGCAACGCTAGTGTTCATCTTGCTCAAACGCAAGACTGCCTCAGCCACTGCTAGCACCACCTCCACACACTCGCCAGCTAGCCGCTAGAGTGATCCTCCAGACTTTGTGAGCTTACATCCTTGACGTACTCGCGTTATGCTTAAGACAATTAACGCGGTATTGGACGTAATTGGAGATAACTGTGACGCAAGTAGCTAGCTCAACCCAGGCGCTGATGTGCCCTGGCTTTGTGCTACCTACTCTTCGTTTCGCCGTCCTACCTCTGCTACCCCTCATGGGACGAATGCCGAACGCTCGCTGAGCCACATCTGCGTGCCTTGGCGAGCGTTATCGCATCTGTAATTTTGCGCCCCTGCGCGCCCAGATTTAGAAGGCATTCCCATGAACCACAACCGTCAGCTTCCGCCTGCCCCCGTATCCGGCGCTTGGAAAATCACCGACCCACGTGCTTGTCGTAGCTTCGCTAATGTGGGCGATTTGCGCCTCGAAAATGACTCTATTTTGCCGGCAATTACGCTCGCTTATGAGACTTGGGGCGAGCTTAACGAAGACCGCTCCAATGCCATTTTGATTGAGCATGCCCTCACCGGCGACGCCCATGTTATTGGCGAGACTGAGCCTGGTCAGCCTACTGCCGGTTGGTGGTCGCAGGTGGTGGGCCCGGATTTGGCTATCGACACTAACCGCTACTTTGTGGTTGCCATTAACGTGCTGGGTGGCTGTCAGGGCTCTACCGGCCCGGCTTCTATTGCTCAGGACGGCACCCCTTACGGCTCGCGTTTCCCAGTGATTTCCACCCGCGATCAGGTGCGCGCAGAGGCTCGCCTGGCGGATCTGTTGGGGATTGAGCGCTGGAACACGGTTGTGGGGGCCTCACTCGGAGGTCACCGCGCTATCGAGTGGGCCACCATGTATCCTAGGCGCGTAGAACGCCTGGTGATGGTTGCTTCAGGTGCCCAAACTACCGCTGAGCAGGCAGCTTGGGCTCACACTCAGATTCGTGCGGTGCAGCTTGATCCGCACTGGAATGGTGGGGATTATTACGACGACGCCGTCGGCCCGGTAGCGGGGCTGGCACTAGCCCGTCAGATCGCCCACACCACCTACCGTTGTCCCAATGAGCTCGATGAGCGTTTTGGGCGCCTGCCGCAAAACGCTGAGGATCCGCTAACCGGTGGACGCCTGGCGGTGGAGTCTTACCTGGATTATCACGGCGAAAAGCTGGTGCGTCGTTTTGATGCAGGCTCTTACGTGGCCCTGTGTCGCACCATGATCAGCCACAACGTGGGGCGTGAACGCGGCGGGCTGCGTTCTGCGCTGCGCACGGTTACCGCTAAAACGCTGTGTATCGCGGTAGACAGTGACCGTCTTTTCTTCCCCGCCCAGGTCAAGCGCATGGCTGATCTGATCCCTAACGCCAGCTACGCCCTAATTCACTCTGCTCACGGCCATGACGGCTTCTTGATCGAGTTTGATCAGGTCAACGAGCTGCTTGCAGATTTTTTAGATTCCGGGGCTCGTCAGAATCTAAGTTACTGGGCTAGCTAGCTCCCAGTTTTAGCTCCCGCTGGCCACGAAAGCCAACGGGAGCTTACGGCGTCGAGCCCACAACAGTAGGTGCGCCGTCGAGCCTAACCGAGAGGCGGCGTCGCACTGCGTCGTCAACACTGCGACGTCAGCACTGCGCCGTCGGCACTGCGCCGTCGGCACTTAATTACGCGGGCGGGTGAGCTTATCCTGGCCGTAATCGAGCAGCTCACGGGCCACAGAGGGCACATAAACACTCAGGCCCCCGTCACTGACCGGGAAAGTAGCCCAACCTTCCTCATCCACCTGGACAGTGTCTTGCTCGCCAATCATGCACGTCCAGTAGGAGCCGGCGTGTGCCCGGCCTACATACATGCGCTTGGTGCCGGCCCGGCGATCTGAGAACAGCACGGCCACACCCGATGCGGGGCGGTAGTCGTCACCTTCACGGGTAAAGCCCACCACGTCGGCGTCGTCGAAGTAGTCGTGCTGGGGGCCGTACGCCAAGAAGTGGCGGATATTCATCAAAACCGGCAGCTCAGTAACCGCAGCTAGGTCCCCCGTTTCGGGAGTGCCAAACAGATCGCCCCAGAACACGCAAGGCATCCCCTGTTCACGCAGCAAAATCAGCGCGTAAGCGGAGGGTTTAAACCAAGCCTGCACCGGCGACTCTAGCGACTGGCCCGGCTGAGTGTCATGGTTTTCCACGAAGGTAACCGCGCGCTCAGGATCCGCCGCTACCAAAGTGTCATTAAACAATGCACCCAAATCCACTTCACCATTCGAGCATGATGCATAAAATAGTTTAAAGTGCAAAGGCACATCAAACAGACTTATGTAGGGTACAGTAGCCAGGTATGAACGCAGCACGTTCACATCCCGCGACCAGTACTCCCCTACCGCCGGCAGCGCCTTGCCGGTCCGCTGGCGCAGCTTGGGTAGCCATAGCGCGAAGAAGTCAGCGCCCACGTGCTTAAGCGCATCTAGGCGCAGGCCGTCAATGCCGGTGGTTTGCACATACCAGCGCCCCCAGGTGTCGAGCTCTTCATGCACCTTAGGGTCAGATACGTGCACGTCGCACCCCATTAGGTAGTCGTAGTTACCCAGCTCGTCATCAACGTTCTGGTTCCAGGACTTGCCTTCAAAGAGCCACAGGCCGGTTTGCTGGCGCGCATCATCCCAGTCCACAGCCTTAAAACAGGTGTGATCCCAGATGAAGTCAGAGTATTTGCCATTGCGCCCGGGGAAGGTAAAGCGGGTCCATACCCGAATGTCTTCAGGCCCGCCAATGATCCGACGCCGGTCATAGGGGTCCACCTGCATGGCTTTTACGTTCTCTAGCTCATCTGCGCCCATGCGGTGGTTAAGTACGATGTCTGCCACCACTGAGATGCCGGCGCTGTGCAGGGCGTCGACGGCGGCCAGGTACTCATCCTTAGTGCCATACTTGGTGGGGATGGAGCCTTTTTGGTCAAATTCGCCCAGGTCATAGAGGTCATAGACCCCATAGCCGACGTCTTCTATGCCGGTGTGTCCTTTATAGGCGGGCGGCAGCCAGGCTGCAGTAACCCCGGAGTCTGCCAGTAGCTGGGCGTTGTCAGCTAGCAGGCGCCAGTGACTGGCATCAGCGTTTAAGTCCCAGGCAAAAGCCTGTAACAAGACTGGATTAGCTGCGTCAGGATCTAGTTGATGCATAGGGTGATTTTACCTTTCACTCTAGTTCAACAGGCTACACTTGCGACTGTTTTTAGCTAGGCACGTCGGGTTCGGGTAAGGGCAATTGCACTGGTTACTGCCCAGCGCGTGTATCGTTGCTCAGCAACAATGCGTTCTTGGTTGTTAAGCATGCGTAGCTGGTTGTTGAGCATTGCTTGATTCTGATTTTCAATGCGTTGACGATGCATATCGCCTTCATAAACATTGACCACTTCTTGCAGGGTAGAGGCACGATAGTTATCAACTAACTGCCACATGTGGGCCACAGCATTTGCTAGCAAATATGCTGCTGGGAATTTACCTTGATAGTTATCCCGATATTCCCCTACTAGGGAGTTAATCTCATCTACTACTGCTTTTTCAAGCCCGTGAACCTGCTCATTATGGACTTCGCGAGCGTCAGTGGCCGCCTCTTCCCTGGCGTTGTGGCGCTTAACTTTTGCATTATGCACCACGAGCATAATGGCAGCGATCAGCGCGGCTACAACCAGGTTGCCAAATAGCCACAGTAGCGTAAGCAGCATATTCATCGTGGGGTTTTTGGACCCGAGGGAAATTAACAAACCCAGCAGCGTCCAGGCCAGCAATAATGGTACCAGGTTTGAAACAATTGTCAGCGAAACAAAGTGTTCTTTTTCGCAAGCTTTCAAACGCGCGTAGTCTTTGCCGCCCTTAATGGAGCCAGCCTGCTTAGCTACCAGGATTCTCCTGGCTGCATGACGAGAAAGCTTGTGTATGCCGAAGTAGAGGCCAATAGTCCAGGGCCCGATCATGACAATCATGTACACAGCTGCCACAAGACTTCCTTTGGCAACCTCAGCGAAAACTACCACAAGGAATACCACAAATACCCACGAAGCACAGCGGGCCGTATTGGCGAAAAATTGGGGTAGCTTCCAGACCTGCCAATAGTCGGCGTAACGATACTGCTCGCGGATAGCTTTGAGGCTCTCGTGTAGCTCGTCGCTACGACGCAAGATATAGGACAAGCGTCCTAACCAGTTTTTAAGCTCCTCGCGCTGAGTTAGCTGTTCAGACTCCCCCATGTCTAAGATTCCTTTCCTATAGTCAACACTTTCACGGTGACTGACGCCATAATCTACCACTGGCAGAGCGGCGTAACCAACCCCTGCCAGCGGTTAGACCTGCGCTCCAGGCGCGGGCCTGAAACAAGACTTAACTAGCGGCGTCGGAACCTAAACGCCGTGCGCAACACGAACCTTAACTAAAGCTTTTCTAGCCTTTTTTAGTGGTTCATGATCATGTTTGTTACTAGCACAGTGTTTGCATACTGTTGCTGCGCAAGAATCTGATTTTGGCGATCAAGGATCGCGCGCTGCTGATCGGCCAGCTGCTGCTGACGTGCGTCAGCTTCATAAACGTTGATTGCTTCTTGGAGCGTGGAAGCACGGTGGTTGGTAACTAGCTGCCACATATAGTCAACCACTCCGGGCCTTAAGTAAGCGGCAGGGAAATTACCCAGGTAGGTGTCTGTAAACTCTCCAACTAGAGTGTTAATCTCATCCACCAGCTCTTTTTCGCTGTCATAAACGCGCTGGTTGTGGAGGTTTCTAGCTTCAGCGCCAGCAGTTTCAGCAGCGTTATGTGCCCTAACCTTGCGGTTGTGCAACAGCAACGTTACCACACTAGCTACCGCGCCAACCAGCAGGTTTACGAAAAGCCAGATAGCCAGCATCAGAGTTTCGTTAGCCACGGTGGGCTCCTTATAAGGGCTTGCCGCTATCATCAGCCAGAGCAGCAAGAACGGCACCAGGTGCCCCACCGCCACCGGTAGAACTAAGTATTCTTTACCGCGAATACGCATCCGCTCTTGCCGCTCTAGAGCTTCAGAGCCTAATTTTTTAACCAATACTCGCTCTGTCACAAAATACGTGAGTTTACATACCCCGTAATAAAGCAAGATTAAAATTATTAGAACAGCAACATTTACAAGTGATTTAGCGGCACCAGACTGTTTGCCATCAGCTATAAATACCAGCGGGATCGAAACCACAGCAAAAAGCAGCAATAATGCAAATCCAGAGTACCTAATGGTGTTAGCCAAAAACTGGGCTAGTTTCCAGGGCTGCCAATAGTCAGGCTGCTTATACTGTTTCCTGACATACCCCAATTTTTGGTGCAGATGGTCGCTACTGCGCAGAATATAGGATAACCGCCCCAACCAGTCCCTTAATTCTTCGCGTTGAGTTGTCTCTACTTGCCCCACGGGCACGCTCCTTCGTCATAGCCACACTTTCTTGGCGCTCAACACTCTTCAACACTCTTCACAGTGATCAGCGCCTACAGCGTTTTGGCTGTCTAATATGCTTCGCTAACTGGCTTTGCCAGAGGCCAGTTTGCGGTAAACCGACTCTAGTCTACTAACACAATCGTTAATGTCGTAGTGCGCGCCAATATTTAAGTATTTTTGCGCCTCGGTTTGCCGGCGCTCATTATCGCTAAACCAGTAGTCGATGGCGCGCGCCAGGGCTTTGGGATCGCGGGCCTTGAAGCGGCTGTGGGCATCTAGAGCAAATTGGCTTGTGGCCGTAAGTGGCGAGTGTGCGATTACCGGCACCACCCCGTGACGTAGCACCTCCAGGCAGGATAGGCCTTCCACCTCGATGAATGCGGCGTGAATGTAGAGGTCGGCTTGCTCAGCTTGAGCGTCCAACCCGGCGGCGTCGAAAAAGTCGAAGCTGGGGGCATGTTTTAGCACCCCGTCGTGCACTAGACGGCTAGCTGCGCGTCGCAAGGATTTTTCTGTGGGCCCACGACCGGCGAAAACCAACTGGATTTGGGAGGCGTAGCGGCTGTGGCGCATGGCTTTGAGGACGGTGGCCTGGTCTTTTTCGCGCGAGAAACGCCCCACCACCAGCAGCCGGTAAATCTGCTCACCCTCTGGCTGCGCTTCCCCGGGAGTTTGCTTAGTCTCGACTTGCCGCCCGCTGGGCTCACTGCACTCAGTTTTTGCACTTACTTCCGGTTTCGACGGCGTCAAGCCCACCCCGTTAGAAATGGTCAGTAGCTTGTCCCCCAGCCCCCACCGCTGCAGGCGCTGGCGTACTGAGTCTGAGGGGCACTGTACTACCTGCACCAAAGCGTAGATGCGCCGTCGCCAAGATGCCAACAAAAGCGCATTGAGCGGCCAGAGGCCGTCTAAGTGAATGGTGGCGGTGATGTTTTCAGGGTGGATATGGTAGGTGGCCAGCACTGGCGTGCCTACGCGTTTAGCGACGTGGGCGGTGCGGGCCTGCAAGCCGAAGGGCTCCTCCAGGTGGACGACGTCGGCCCAGGCCACAGCCTGTTTAATCACCTTACGTTTGGGTTTAGCGAAGGCGTAACCCTGGGCTGAGATGATGGCGTCAGCTAGCGGGAAATGCCTGGCGGGCAGGGGGAATTCCGGCGCAGTGAAGTTGCAGGCCTGGGCTTGCTCGGTGGTGCCGGAACTGAGTACCCGCACATCATGGCCGCGTTCACGCAGCAGGATGATCGTGCGTCGCGCAGAGGCGGACAGGCCGTTACCACGGGTGTAGAGATTGTTGATAACAAACAGAAGCTTCAGCGGTTCGGTCCGTTCCATGGGCTAAGTGTGACACACAACCCTTAAAACTCGCCGAGGATTGTAAAACCGTGCTGAGCCAGTCCAACACAGCTACATTTTTGCCCGGTTTTGCGCGACTAGTCGGTTTGGCGCGGCTTGCCTCACCTTACACAACTTGCCGGGTTTGGAGCTGCTCGCCCCACCTGGCACAGCTTGCTGGGTTTGGCGCGGCTCACCCCACCTGGCATGGTTTGTCCCACCCAGCACCGGCCCGCCTTACCCACTTCCCTACCTACGGCCAAGAATTGACTTCAAGCCCAGGTCAAAGCGGTGATAATGTGCGATTAACGTATTTTTACCGAAAGGAGCAGAGAAAATGAAGCTGTCTGCACGCAACCAGTTCCCCGGCAAGGTTGTTGAGGTCACCGAGGGTGCCGTTAACGGTATCGTCAAGATTGAAATCGCCCCCGGCCTGGTAATTTCCTCTTCCATCACCAACGCCGCCATTGAGGAGCTAGGCCTGAAGGTTGGCGCCGAGGCCGTAGCAGTCATCAAGGCTTCCAACGTGATTGTTGGCGTCGAGGACTGACCCACGCCGGCTACTTTGCCGCTTTACGCCTAGTTCCAGGCCTGCGCTCATTAACGACGACGCTGCAGCACCTGGCCTAGGCGCTTACAGCCACCAAAACTGGGTTGAGCCCAACCCAGCGAACCGCCAGCGGGGTGAACACGTCACTGGCTTGCACCGCTTCAGCATAGTTAGTGGCAACTGCGCGGGTTTCCAGGCCACCAAGGGCCTGACCCAGCCGGGCGACGTCGTCGTCAGCTAAACCCACCTGAGAGGTGACAATCCACCCAAACCGCTTGGCCAGGGCAGTAAAACCGCGATCCCAGTTGAGGCCGCCGTTGTCGTAAAGCTCGTGGGAAATGCGGCCCGCAATACGGACAGCCTCTCCTTGCAAAGACCGCGCCGGCCCAGAGCTGGGCACAAGCAAATCCCACAGCTGCCGGAACTGGTCTTCAACCTTAAGTGAGCAATCAATTTCGACTCGCTGCCCCACCTGCAGGGCTTGGCGTGGCACGGCCTGCTCAACCCCGAAAATTTCGCATAGCTGGGCTAGCGCCTCCACGTTTGCCTCAAAAACTGCCGGGTCTGCGTTGTGCCCATGGGTGATTAGCCGGCAGCGCTGGTCATCCATGCCTCGCAGCGAGTCCTGTTCCTTCCCGCCAGGGCGCGCCCCGTGTGCCAGCAGCACTCGGATCACTTCTAGCAGCTTGCGTGCGTCAAATAGACGCCGTCCAGCTAACGCATATTCGATGAGCGTGTAGTTGCCGTACAGCCCAGAGTTCGCCTGGGCGTGCACATCTGCACCCAATTTGATCAGCTGCTCTATGTCGTCGCTGGCCAGGTGCGCCACAGCTGCAAACAGTGCGGTGCGATCTGCATAGTCGCGGGCGTTAATGTCGCCGCCGCGCGAAATCAGGAACGGTACCTGCTCGCTATGACCGCCGCGCACGCGCCAGTGGATGGGGGTGCACTGGTAGCGGTCTAGGCTGTTGATATCCTCGCCGCGCTGCAGGAAAAACTCTGTTATTTCCTGGCTGGCAGGAAAATGCATTAGCTGAGGCTTGTATGCGTCCGTGCGCAAATATGCCCCCACCTGGCAGTTTTTGACGGCCCGCGCCACCGCCTCAACATCGCCCGAGGCGATGATCTGCTCAATGTCTTCCGGCAGGGTTTTCCGCATCCGCGCGCCCACATTCGCTCCTTCTTTGGCTGCTTGGCTCAGTTTAGCGCGGCCCTGTTTTTCTTCCCGACGGCGCCGTGAACGCTGCTAGGGTTGAAGGTCTACAGCGGCCTAAGCGCCGGGACACTCTATCTAGCAAAGGAATGAATCATGCTGGTAGTTACCACCCCAACCGTTGAGGGTATGCCGGTTAAGCAGTACATCGGGATGGTTTCTGGCGAGACCATTGCGGGCGTGAACATGTTTAAGGATTTCGCCGCCGGCCTGTCCAACATGTTTGGCGGCCGGGCAACCAGCTATGAAAACGAAATCGCCAACGCCTCACGCACCGCAGTTAACGAGATGTGCACCCGGGCCCACTCCATGGGAGCGAACGCCGTCGTCGGCGTGCACGTAGATTACTTCACGGCAGGGGCAGACAACGGCATGCTGGCCGCAATCGCAACCGGCACCGCCGTCGTCCTATAAAAACTCTACGTAACTGCCGCCAAGCAGCCCCCGCCAATCACGGCGGGCACAACTTTGCAGGCAAAGCAGACGCGAGCAAAGCAGTTCCATGAGCAAAAACAGATCTGTGGAAAAGCAAGCTACCTGGCTAGCCGGACTGATAGCATACAAATATGTGGGCTGTATTACCTATCATCCTGGCGCTAGCTGGGCTAGCCGCTCTCGTCTATTTTGGGATGGGAAGCTACAAGGCCATCATGTGGTGGCTGCTGCTTTCGCCTGACTACTTGCTGTTCTTGGGCCTCACCTGGGTTTACACCCTTGATTACCTGTCTTGGCAGGGCATGGCCAAGCTTGGACAGTACGCCTGGACGATTGACGCGATGCTGCTGGTAGGGGTTGTCTATTTCATCCTCAACTCGGTTTTGTATGGCAAATCCACCCGCCTGTACAAGATTGTCAGCGCCCTGGTGATCTTGGCGTGCAGCCTGTACATCATGCTGGTGCCGGTTACCGACTTCGTTCAGGGAATCGGCCCCAAGCCAGCCAATAGCCTTTCAATCAGCCAGATGGTTTACATCGGTATCGCCGTAGTTATCGCCGCAGTCACTTGGTTCATGCGCCAGTCCACCATGGCTAAGCTGGACCTAACTTTGCAGGACAAAGCGGCTTCCTAGGCCCTGCAGGCTGACCCCTGGTCAAAATATAAGAACTTTTATTAACGCTTATTGTCAGTTCAGCTAAGCTGATAGGATAAAATCATGTTTGGGTTAATTCTTCTGTGTTTATCGCTAACTGCATTTTTCCTGTTTCTGCGCTTTGTGATCTGGTATCACCTAACCGTTGCATTCTGGATCCTGTTCTCTCCTGACTACCTAGTTATCGTTGGTGGAGCTGGTGCCTTCGTTGGTGACCACACCGGGTGGCTAACCTCTTCACTGGGCGGCAAGATTGCTTGGGCAATTATTGCAATGATGGCTGTTTGGGCTGTCTACTTCACCTTCAACTCAGTTTTGTATGAAGCATCCAAGCGCATATACAGGATTGTTAGCTTCTTGCTTATTGTCGGCTGCAGCTTGTACATCATGCTTAGCCTGGTTTTGCGCCTTATGGAAAAGGTCGGCCCACAGCTGGCCAACGATTCTGTAACCAACCACATGGTCTATGTATGTATCGCCGTTGTTATCGCCGTGGTTGCCTGGCTCAGGCGCCAAGCCATCATGTCTGAGTTAGACGAGGATGACAAGATGAAACTTGGGGGCCGTAGGCGCTCTAAAGCCGAGTAGGTTTAGTCCCCTAAAACAGGCAGACCAGGACGCCGTCCCCACGAGCTGGGGGCGGCGCCGTCGTGTCTAGACGTAACCGACGCCGTCGCCCCCATTTGCCCGAAAAGTACCTAGCGCAGGCAGGTGTGCCGGTCGATTGAGCGAGTCGCCCACAGCGCCATGACCAGCGCAAACAGCGGGATTAGCACGTAGGCGCCCAGGCCAAAGACCGTGGGGGCAGCGCCAGTGTCGAGTGTGGCTTGGTAGGAGGACCACATAATTTCGCTGCTCAGGCGCCCAGAGAAGGTCATAGACAGCGGCAGGAAGAACGTACCCACCCCGCTGAGCACCTGATTGACCAGGTAAACCCCCACAAAGCCGATGAGCGGCGCCGCGAAACCCATGTGGTTAAAGCGTCCCTGGGCCCCAATGCTCATAGCCGCGCAGCATTGCACCACCCAGCAGAAGCAGGAAAACAGCTGAGCCGCCACCAAAGCCAGCAGCACCGACGTAGAGAAAGGCGCTAGCGCGCTGCGAATCGGGGCGGTGTACTGCGACAGGCTAAGCCCCTGCGTCCAGGCAGATGTGGCGGCCATGGCCACCAACCCACACACCATGAAAGGCAAAGCGGCCAGGCAGGCCAGGGCCATGCGGGTAATTTTTGCCCAGAAAATCTGTGCGCCACTGGCAGGCAGGCTCATGGTGAAGTAGCCGCGCTGGCCGTAGAGGGTTTTCCAGTAGTCAACCAGCCCCACAATCGCCACCACCACGGGCATCGCGACACAAAGCGCATAGGCCAGTATCTCAGTGGAGGCGCTCAGGCCAGGAATATCCAGGGCCCGCACGCCGATCGATGCGGCCACCACCGCTACCAGGGCGGCCAGGATGCGCACGTCGCTGCGGACTTGGGCGCGGATTTCGTATGTCAGCAGTTGCTTGTACATCAGCGGTACTCCTTTCGGAAAATGGCGTCGAGGCTGTCTGCGTGGGCGGCGCGCAGGTCATCGGCGTCGCCCTGGAGCAGAATGCGGCCTTCCTTCACGAACAGGGCGTAGTCAACGAAATGTTCAATGTCTGAGATCAGGTGGGTGGAGACGATCAGCAGCGACTGGGGGTCAAACTCGCGCAGGATACCTTCCAGGATCACGTCGCGCGTGGCCGGATCGACGCCGCTGATGGGTTCATCTAGTAAAAACACGCGGGCACGGCGCGACATAACCAGGCTGATCTGCAGTTTCTCCCCCATGCCCTTGCTCATTTCGCTAAGCGGGCGGTTGGTGGGCAGGTCGAAGAAATCCACCATGGAGGCGGCTTTTTCGGCATCAAAGTCTGCAAAGAAACGGTTGTAGACGCTGATGGCCTGCTTGGCGTCCCAGGTGGGGTTGAGGAAGTCCGCGTCGGGCAGGTAGGAGACGATCTTTTTGGTTGCTACCCCGGGGGCGTGGCCGTCAATGGCGACGACGCCGCTATAGTCGGCTAGGACGCCGGCCAGGATTTTTAGCAGCGTGGTTTTGCCGCAGCCGTTTGGGCCCATTAAACCCACAATGTGTCCGGCGGGCAGATCCAGGCTGAAATCACGCAGGGCGGTGGTGGTGCGGTAGCGCTTGGTCAGGTTTTCCACATGGACTAAAGCGTTTGCGGGTGTGTGGCCGGGGCTTGCTGCTGCGGTGCTGGGGCTTGCGGGTGCAGCGCTACCGCTTGTGGGTTTGCGGCCCGCACTTGCGGCTTGGGCACCCACCGTCGACGCCGGGTTGGGCCCCGCTTGAGGTGAGCTGGCCCTCGGCGCGGTGGAGGGAGGTTTTGCGGTCATTTTTGTCTCTCCTGGACTTAAGTGTCCGCGTCCCAACGCTCATCTATGAGGCTGTGGGCCTGTTCCCGTTCCACGCCAAGTGCACGGCAGGCGCTGATGTAGGCGTCTACTGCGGCTTGAGCATTGGCTTTACGTAGGGCGTGCAGGGCGACGTCGTTAGTGGCGACGAAGCGGCCGGCGGTCCGTTTGGGGACGGTGAGGCCTTCCTCGTCGAGGGCGGCGAGGGCACGCTGAACGGTGTTGGGGTTGGTGGAGGCCTCGATGGCGAGGTCGCGGACTGAAGGAATCTTTTGGCCGGGTTTCCAGGTGCCGTCAGTGATGCGGGCGCGGAAGATCTCAGCCAATTGGATCCAGATGGGGCGGGTGTCATCGATGCGCATCGATGCGTCCCTCCTGTCTTACTGTATTAATACACTAATACAGTAAGACTGACACCCAACTGTGTCAACCCCTTAATACAGTTGCTCGGTTTGGCGTGCTGGCGGCAACTTCAAGCCCGCACCCAGCACCCAGACATGAGTGCATGGCACAGAACTGCACACCCAACCATGAAGAAGCCGAAATAGAACGGAAAAATAGACCAGGATAACCAAACCTTTGGGTCAAGAAAAACCCATTCTTTGATTACTTCACAAGATTTTTTCCAGAAAGATTTCTCTTCGCAAACAAGTTCAGTATCTTCCGCGAGGTTTAAATCTGCATTTACAGGTAATACTACTTTATCTACACAGCATGGATTAAGGGAGAGCAATGGGATTTTTTTTGTTCCCTCAATAACAGCATTATAGAGCCTCCGGTAGGCTTGTTCTTGCCGCAGATAGCTGGCATCGATATAGCCAAAAAGGAGGACTGCAGCAATACCCAGAAGTGAGACACTTACGGATTTCTGAGTCAAAGCATAGCCATAGGTAGCAACCACAACCGGCAACAGTAAGCTCTTAGTTTGAACTGACGATTGTGCCATGCGAGCGACAATTGCTTGAATGAACTCAAGGTGCTTTAAGTACGCAGAGTCGTTAGCATTTTTGTGCCCCGACATTTTATTCTTAGACATAACTAAAGCTCCTCGTAGCGCAAAGAGCAGTGCGAATAAACTGAAATATTGATTTCATCCGTCACTAGTTCTTTCACCGATATACTCCAAGCCCCAAGCAAGGGTCTACCCACCGTTAACTATTCCACCTCAGCATCAGGGCCGAGGGGCGGAAGAGGGCCGTCAATCTCTACAGGAATCCGTTCAAGTTTTCCGTCAGGCAAGACAGCTAATCGCCCAAGCCACCGCCAGGCACCAGCGCTAGCGCCAATTACCTTGGTTTGGTCAGCACTTAAAACAACACGCTCACCTTCAGGCAAAGGAGTAATAAAGAAGTTCGCTTGTTCTCCAGAGGTCACATCCCAGATACGAATCTCATTCCTCCGAGTTTTAGTGAGAATACGTTTGCCATCAGGCGACCACGCAACCGAGTCAACCCGACTGCCGTGTTCCAGGCTAAACAGGCTCTCGCCAGTAACAGCATCCCAAACCCGAACACCACCAGCAGAACCGGTAGCGATACGGCTACCATCAGGCGACCACACAACCGACCGAGCCAGGCGGCTGTGTTCGAGGCTAAACAGGCTCTCGCCAGTAACAGCATCCCAAACCCAAACACCACCAGCAGAACCGGTAGCGATACGGCTACCATCAGGCGACCACGCAACCGACTCAACCCGATGGTCGTGTTTGAGACTAAGCACGTTCTCCCCAGTAACAGCATCCCAAACCCAAACACCATCATCAGAACCGGTAGCAATACGCCTGCTATCAGGCGACCACGCAACTGCAGTAACATAATCGCATTCAAGGGTAAGCAGTTTCTCCCCAGTAACAGCATCCCAAACCCAAACACCATAATCAAAAGTAGAAGTAGCAATACGTTTGCTATCAGGCGACCACGCAACCAAGTCAAGCCGATGGTCGCGTTTGAGACTAAGCACGTTCTCCTCAGTAACAGCATCCCAAACCCAAACACCATCATCAGAACCGGTAGCAATACGGCTGCCCTCAGGCGACCACGCAACCGACTCAACCATATAGCCGTGTTTGAGACTAAGCA
>ERZ1699235.78-NODE-78-length-40996-cov-3.224620_pt1 | contig 40996 bp, 38 predicted proteins | sample MGYA00581546_ERZ1699235 | MGnify/ENA primary metagenome ERZ1699235 (study PRJEB42319, sample SAMD00040334) | human oral metagenome | material: saliva | host: Homo sapiens | study: EMG produced TPA metagenomics assembly of PRJDB4115 data set (Metgenomic analysis of... | reverse complement strand
CCTGATCGACGACGCCGCACATGATGGCATTGAAGAAGCCGCTATTGGTATGGCCCACCGTGGCCGCCTAAACGTGCTTACCAATATTGCCGGTAAGTCTTACGGCCAGGTCTTTGACGAGTTTGACGGTAACTACCTGACCAACGGCCAGGGTTCTGGTGACGTCAAATACCACCTGGGCACCACCGGCACCTTCACCGGCACCGATGATGTGACCACCAAGGTTTCCCTGGCCGCCAACCCCTCCCACCTGGAGACAGTAGATGGGGTGCTGGAAGGTATTGTGCGCGCCAAGCTAGATCGCAGCGGCTCCGGCGCTGACGGCAGCTACAATGTTTTGCCGATTTTGGTGCATGGTGACGCCGCATTTGCAGGCCAGGGCGTGGTTTACGAAGTGCTCAACATGAGCCAGCTACCCGGTTACCACACCGGCGGCACTATCCACGTGATCGTCAACAACCAGATCGGTTTCACCACCGGTAACGCGCTGGGACGCTCCACCACCTACCCCTCGGACCTGGCTAAGGGTCTACAGGTGCCGATCTTCCACGTAAACGGTGACGCCCCCGAATCTGTGGCGCGCGTAGCCCGCTGGGCTTGGGAATACCGCCAAGAATTCCACAAGGATGTCATTATCGATCTGGTTTGCTACCGCCGTCGTGGTCACAACGAGGGTGACGACCCCTCGATGACCCAGCCGGTTATGTACAACCTGATCGACCGTAAGACCTCTACCTTCTCGGTTTACACCACTAACCTGGTGGGGCGCGGAGACCTCACTGAAGAACAGTGTGAGCAGCTACTGGCCGCCTACCGCGACAACCTGGAGCACATCCTTAACGAGGCCCGCGCCGGTCATCTCAACACCGACGCCCCTGCCTACAGTGGTCCTAAGGCTGGCGAAACTTCACATTCACAGCCCACTGCTGTAGCCCGTGAAGTGATTGAACGTATCGGTGACGCCCAGGTATCTGTCCCTGAAGGCTTCCAGGTACACAGCAAGCTGATGAACCTGCTACGCAAGCGCCAAAACATGAGCCGCCAAGGCGGCATTGACTGGGGCTTTGGTGAGCTGCTGGCCTTTGGTTCGCTGCTGATGGAAGGCGTACCGGTGCACATGACCGGTGAAGATGTACGCCGCGCTACCTTTGCCCAGCGTCACGCTGTCATGCACGACCAGCGTAACGGTTCAGAATGGACCCCGCTGGACTACCTGACCCCCAACCAAGCCAAGCTGTCAATTGTTGACTCGCTGCTAAGCGAATACGGCGCTATGGCTTTCGAATACGGCTATTCGGTAGAGCGCAGCGAGGGCCTAAACATTTGGGAAGGCCAGTTCGGCGACTTCGCTAACGGCGCCCAGACCGTAATTGATGAGTACGTCTCTTCCGCTGAGCAAAAGTGGGGCCAGCACTCTGGCCTGGTTCTGCTGCTGCCGCACGGTTTGGAAGGCCAGGGCCCGGACCACTCTAGTGCCCGCATTGAGCGCTACCTGCAGCTATGCGCTCAGGACAACATGCGCGTGGTGCAGCCTTCCACCCCGGCTAACCACTTCCACACCCTGCGTGACCAGGCTCGGCGTGAACCGCGCCGGCCTTTGATCCTGATCAGCCCCAAGCAGATGCTGCGTTTGAAGGCCGCCGTCTCGCCGGTAGAAGACTTCATCAGCGGCGGCATGCAAACTGTCATTGGTGAAAATGATCCGGAAGTTTTAGCTGCTGCCGCCGCGAACAAGGTGGATCGAGTGCTGCTATGCTCAGGCCGTATCTACTGGGATCTGCTGGCCCACCGCCAGCACGCGGAAGATAAGCACACTGCCATCGTGCGTCTAGAGCAACTCTATCCTCTCGACGAGCCGGCCCTGTTGGAGGCCCTGGCACCGTTTGCGGGAGCCGAGCTGGTTTGGGTCCAGGATGAGCCGCGCAACCAGGGCGCTTGGCCTTGGTTGGCTCTGCACCTGCCTGACTCGATCACGGCTGGACGCTTGCCGCGAGTGGTGGCTCGCCCTGAGGCTGCCGCCCCGGCTGTGGGTACTTCAGCAGCTCACGTAGCTCAGCAAAAGCTGCTCCTAGACGAGGCTTTTGCCCGCTAAGTAGGGCTTTGCTCGCTAAAGACACGCGCGTATTGGCCCGGTCAGCATCTGCAGGCCGGGCCAATGCTACGATTTTTCCCTAGTCAAGCAGGAAGGATGCTGGCCGTGAGTGAGATCAACCTGATCTTCATCGGCGATGAGCTGATTACAGGTCGCGGAGATGCACGGGCCCTGGGCTGGGTGGGGCGCGTTATGGCGCGCACCAACTCGCTAGAGGTTATTGATGCCCCCTCCTGGTCTACGCTGGCCGTTCCTGGTGAAGTTAGCGCCCAGCTGTCTAACCGTTGGCGTGATGAGGCTGCCCGCCGGGTTGTTCCTGGCGCCCGCAACCTACTGGTAATTGGGGTTGGGGTGGCAGATGTTACCCACAATGTCAGCACGGCCCGCTCTAGCCTGGCTTTAGCCAATATCATCGACGCCGCCGTAATGTACGAAAAGCTTGAATGCCTGATGGTTGGCCCGCCGCCGCTAACCGTAGCCAACCCGAAGGCGCTGGCCGCTCTAAACAATGCAGCCCGTGAAGTGTGCCGCCGCCGTAATGTCACCTACGTGGATACCTATACCCCGCTGGTTAAGCACGAGCAGTGGCTTACTGACATTGCGCTTAACGACGGCGCCTACCCCGGTCAGGCCGGTTACGGCCTATTGGCTTGGCTGGTACTGCACCGGGGTTGGAACCAGTGGCTGGGGCTGTAAAAGCTGTAAAAGCTAAAGCTCGGCCGCGCTAGGGCTCGCCGCCGACCCCACGCGGCCAGCCACCAACTGCATAAACAAAAAGCGCTGAGCACCTTGGGTGCTCAGCGCTAAGTTTTACTCAGGCGTTGGGACGCTTACCGTGGTTAGCGCCGCCCTTGGCACGGGCCTTACGCTTACGACCGCGCTTGGACATACTGGCCTCCTCGTAATAGGGACTAACACCCCACGAGGGGGCATATAACTAGGCTATTTTTACACATTCGACGCCATGCCACCAAGTGACAAGCGCCGCTAACTGCGGTAGGTCACTGAGCGAGACACACTCGCTACAGCCGAATCGCTAACCAGCGTGGTGGAAGTAGCCAGCGTAGTGGTGTGCCTTTCTGCCCGTCCATGGCCGCATTCGCACAGGCCAGGGGTGCATCCGCAAGTGCTAACCACTGCCAGTTGGGTGCGTACCCGCTCCACCAGGGATTGCGGGGCTTGCTCAGCACACCGCGAGCGCAACAGACCCTGTAAGTGACGTACGGCGTCGGCCTGGGCTTTGCAGTGCGGGCAAGTGGCCACATGCGCCTGTAGGCGGGCGGTGAGCTGTTCGTCGCATTCGCGGTCAACAAAGGCGTGTAGATGCGCTAAAGTCTCGGCGCAGGAACAGCCTTTAGCAATGGTTTCAGGCATGAGTTTTCTCCTTCGCAGCGGCTGCGCTAGTTTCAGCGTTCTGCTTGTAACCGTAGTCACGTGCATAGTCGGCTAGTAGCTCGCGTAGCTGGGCGCGTCCTCGGTGCAAACGCGACATAACCGTGCCTAGCGGGGTATCCATGATTTCGGCGATCTCTTTGTAGGAGAAACCTTCAACATCCGCTAGGTCCACGGCCAGGCGGCGGTCTTCGCTGAGCTCTTGCAGGGCAGACTTGATTTCACTGTCGGGCAGAGAGTCCAGGGCGAAGTCTTCCGCACTGGGTAGTCCTACCGAATCGTGGCTGGCGGCCCGATGCAGCTGCCAGTCCTCAACAGAGTCTGAATCTGCCTGCATGGGCTGGCGTTGCTTTTTGCGGTAGGAGTTGATGAAGGTATTGGTCAAAATCCGGTACAGCCAGGCTTTAAGGTTGGTGCCGTCCTGGTACTGGTTGAAAGCTGCGAAGGCTTTCATGTAGGTGTCTTGAACCAGGTCCTCGGCGTCAGAACTGTTACGGGTCATGCGCAGGGCAGCCCCGTAAAGCTGGTCGAGGTAAGGCAGAGCGTCCGCCTGGAAGCGAGCCGAGCGCTGCGCGTCCGTTTCGGTTGTTTGTTCACTCATCACTTACCAGCCTAGCGGTTACGGGCGTGACGCGCCGGGTGGATCGTGATTTCATGCCGGCTTAAACGTTTTGGGGGCGGTGGTGATTCCCTTTCGTTTAGGGTTTCTCTATCAGCAATGCTGGCCTATTTGAGACAATGGGGTTTATGAGCGTGCTTTTGCCTTTCTTGCGTCCTTTAGCGGCTATGCCTTTCATCATTGATGGTTTGGATGCTGTGGTTAATAGTGATGAACATGCCCAGCGTGCTCAAGGTTTGCTGGAATATGCAGGTTCCTATGGTTTAACCACGCCGCCGGTGGCGCTGGTTGAAAAGGCTGCTACGGCTACTGGGGCGGTTAGCGTGGTTGCGGGGACGGCTTTGAGTTTGTCGATTGCCCCTGCGGCTAGTGCCTATACGTTGGCGGCTTTGAATGTGCCGGTTACGCTGATTAATTCCACTTATTTCAATGGCCGGCAGCTGGTGGTGTCGCTGACTCCGGCGCTGCGTGGAGCTGCGCTTAGTGCCGGTTTGTTGGCTTTGGGGGTGGCCGCTTCCCAGCGTCGCAAGCTTAAGCGGGTTGCTGCCAACGACGACGGCGCCACCGGCCAGTGCTGTAACGGCAAGGCGCATGGTTCTCACCCCGGTCACGGTCACTGCCGCAAGCACAATCATGGTCAGCCGGGCCAGTGCCACAAGCACGGCAAGCACCCGCATGGTCACGGCCCCCAGGGTCACAGCCACGGCCCGGGACGTTGCTGCCGGCGTCGTCGTAAAGAGCAGGACTAATGCAAGCTTGGCGCTGTCCTACCCCAAGTGAACCGATTGACGCCACTGTTTCACTGCCGGGCTCTAAGTCTTTAAGTGCGCGAGCCCTGCTGTCGGCGGCGCTGGCTGATGCCCCTAGCCAAATTGAGGGTCTGCTTGAAAGCCGCGACACGGCCTTGATGCGTGCGGCGCTGGAGACTTTGGGGGCTCGCTTTACCTGGCATGGTGGCCTGCTGCAGGTAACTCCGCTGGTTGCTGATCAAAAACCGGCAGGCCCAGCCTCGCCCAAGACAGACTCAGCCGCTCCAGAAGCAAGCCGGGTACAAAAACCGGCAGGCCTGCCGCCTGACAACTCCACCCCGGTTATTGACTGTGGGCTGGCGGGCACCGTGATGCGTTTTGTACCGCCCCTGGCCCTGGCCCTGGGCGTTAGTTTGACTTTCACCGGTGATCAGGCGGCTTTGGCTCGGCCTATGGAGCCGCTAACCGATGCCCTAGAGGCGTTGGGGGCCAGATTTGAGTGGCATGGGCAGCGCGGGCGTTTGCCTTTCACTATTCATGGCGCTGGTTTAAACCCTCAAGAGCATCTACAGGTGCAGGTCGATGGCTCTAAATCGAGTCAGTTTGTCTCTGCTCTGCTGTATTTAGGGGCGGCTTTGCAGCTTGGCAGGGCACAAAGCTTAACTGTCAGCGCTAAGCAGCCTTTGGTATCTGTTCCGCATTTGCAGATGAGTGTGGCCAGCTTGCGCCAATGCGGCGTGCAAGTGCAGGCTCCCGAGGATTACCGTGCCGAGCAGCTGAGCTGGCGTATTAGTGGGCGCCCGCGCGGGGGCCGCAGCGTGATTGAACCTGATCTTTCCAATGCGGGGCCTTTTATTGCCGCGCCGCTGGTGTCCGCTACAGGCGGGCAGGTGCGGATTTTGCATTGGCCCACCCACACCACCCAGGTGGGGGCTAACTGGGTGGAAATCCTTAAGCTTTTCGGCGCCCAGGTGCAGCTGGATCAGGGCACGCTACTTAGCTCCAGCGGCGCCCTGCGCGGCATTGAACGTGATGCCAGCGCGGAAGGCGAGCTGGTACCCACCATGGCGGCGCTAGCTTTAGTGGCTGCCAGTCAGGGCCAGCCCAGCAAGATTTGGGGTATTGGGCACCTGCGCGGTCACGAAACTGACCGTTTAGCGGCCATCGCCGCCCAGGCCCGCAAACTTGGGGGGAACGTGGATGAGGGCCAGGATTATTTAGTTTTCCACCCCTGTACTTTGCACCCAGCTCACCTGGAGGCCTACGCCGATCACCGCATGGCAACTTTCGCGGCTATTATGGGTTTAAATCTGCCGGGAATTAGCCTGGATGATGTGGATGCCACCACCAAAACCATGCCCACATTCACCCAGCTTTGGGACGCCATGCTTAAGAGTGCAGGAGAGGCTATTGGCTAGACGCGATATTGGTACCGATGATCCGCGTGTGCGGGTGCGTCCCGGTAAGGGTTCGCGTCCACGTACTAAAGTGCGCCCGGCTCATGCTGATGCCGTCACCGGCATGGTTACCCGTATTGATCGCGGCCATTACCGTATTCACTTAGATGACCCATCCCTAACTGAGGATGGTAGCGGCGATATTACCGCCATGAAGGCCCGCGAGCTGGGCCGAGGCAAAGTGGTTGTGGGCGACCAAGTGGCGGTGGTTGGTGACGTGTCGGGGCGTAAAGATACTCTGGCCCGTATGGTGCGTATTGAGCCCCGGCGCACCCTGCTGCTACGTAGCGCTGAGGATGGAGACAGCGCCGGCTCACAAAAACCGGTGGTGGCTAACGCCGATTTGTTGGTGGTGGTCACGGCTTTAGCTGATCCACCGCCGCGTCCACGCATGATTGACCGCTATTTGGTGGCCGCCTACGACGCCGGCATGGAGCCGCTGCTGGTGTTGACTAAATCTGATCTAGCTGACCCCACCGAGTTGCTGAGCCTGTATCAGCCCCTGGGGGTGCGTTGTTTAGCAACCACTATCACTGAAAGTGGCATTAGCGGCATTGAGGTGGTGCGTCAGGCCCTGGCCGGTAAGGTTTCGGTGCTGGTAGGCCACTCTGGGGTGGGTAAATCCACCCTGATTAACGCCCTAGTTCCGGCTGCTAACCGAGTAACTGGGCATGTCAATGAGGTTACTGGGCGCGGCCGCCACACCTCCACTAACTTGCAGGCTGTGGTTAATCCTGATGGCGGCTGGGTAATTGACACCCCCGGGGTGCGGTCCTTTGGGGTGGCGCATGTGGCCGCCGACGACGTTTTGCGCGGCTTTGCTGATTTGGCTCAGGTAGCTCAAGAGTGCCCACGTGGCTGCAGCCACGAGTCTGGCGTGATTGACTGTGCACTTGACCAGTGGGCGGATAAAGCAGACGAGGCTTCTACTCGCGAAACTCGCTGCGGCCGGGTAGATTCCTTTAGGCGCCTGCTGACAGCCTCCTTGGATGCTCAAGATCCAACTAAGGCTTAAAAACACTTGTAACGTAGACTGGGACTAAGGTCCACCCACCTAGCAATCTGGCGAGGCATCGCATGACCCATTCACCGCTTCCATACCCAACTAGTGTGCGTTCATCATTGCATGATATTCGCTCGCAAATCAGCCTGTTGCCGGCGCAAAGGCGAGTTTTAGAAGTAGTTGAGGGCGCTGGCCAGCCTATTTCCAGTGCTGAGGTGGCTAAAACCTTAAAGCTGCATCCCAACACTGCCCGTGAGCATCTTGATGCACTGTTAAACGCTGGCTTGGTTACCACGCTGCCGATGCGCACGGGTAAGCGCGGACGTCCGACCTTGCTTTACAGCGTCACCACCCTGGATCCCAACCAGATTTTAAGCACCTACCTGGATGTTATTACTGCTACCGCGATTTCTTTAGCTGAAGGTAGCGATGGCGTGGCTCAGGCTATTGCGGTGGGTAAAAACTGGGCTGGCCTGACCCAGCCGCGCTCTGAAGCTGGCAGCGAGGGTGCTAACGCCGTCGCCGCTACCAGCGCTGCCAGTGCAGAGGCGCCAAACGGAGCTGCAACCGCCAGCGACGCCGTCAAGCCCAGCAACCTAAGCCAGGCAAGTGCTGACGCGGCGGGCGACGCCAACGGAGTAGATGAGGCAAGCACAGCCGATGAGGCAAGCGACAACCAACGTTTAGAAAACGCTATTGCCCAGCTCAGGCCCATCTTTACGGTTATGGGTTTTGCGCCGGAACTAGCCAAAAACAAGCTGGTGCTGCACTCATGCCCATTCGCTAAAGGTGGCTGGCCCCACCCCCTGGTGTGCATAATTCACGAGGCTTATATTGCTGAGCTGCTGACGCGTTCCAGCGGCGTGAGGGTGATTTCTAGCGCTGAGCTCAAGCTACACCCGCAGCTGGCTAGCGCCTGTCTGGTGGAGCTAAAACGCAACAAAACTACCTGCTCGGTAGGCGTTTGTGACTGCTCCCAACCAACCCCGCACGCAGCCAGCAGGCACTGAGCAGCCACCTTCTGCGCTGACCAGCTACTGCACCTGCAGCACACCCACAGCGCCTTTTTCCATGTCGGCAAAAGCGTGGGTGACAAAGGTGTAGTGGCCCGCCTGCGGCGGCACAAATTCCACAAAGCCACCCTGGCAAGGCCCCAGGTTTAGCGCCTGCGAGCCACCTGACCAGCGCGCACCAATCTGGTCGGGCCCGCCCAGCGTCCAGGCGCCCTCATAAAACACCTGGTCAAACTGGCCCCCCACCACGTGGAAAGTACACGGCAGCGAAGGGCCCGCGTCCATCAGCCAAAAACGCACCCGCTGACCTGCACTCACCTGCAAGGGACGGTATTTGTATTGGAAAGCCATGCCGTTAAACGCCATTAGATCTGGGGTTTTGGCAGCCACCTTAGCTTCATCGGTGGACCCACCTTCAGGTCCTAGGTAAATTTCCGACTGGATCAGCACAAACTCGTGATCCACCTGGCTAAGCCCAGGCGGGTCAATAATCACCGCGCCATGCATACCTGCTGCCAAGTGCACACTCATGGGCGCAGTTGAGCAGTGGTAGAGCCAAATGCCGCTGCGGGTGGCAGTGAAGTTGTATTGCAGGCTTTGGCCCGGCGAGATTGAACGCATGGGTTTATCGGGCGCCAGCACCCCGGCATGGAAGTCAATGGAGTGACTCATAGTGCCGTCATTGACCAGGGTGATTTCAAAGTGGTCACCCACCTGTCCCCGCAGCACCGGGCCTGGCACGCCGCCGTTATAGGTCATGCGTTTTTGGGTTACCCCCGCCCCTACCTGGGCGGTTATTTCGCTAACGCGCAGAGTGTGGCGGTGCACTGTGCCCGGCGTCTGGGGGCGTGGGGCGCGTGCATCGTGGGCTTTAAAGTAGCTGGGCGGCTGCCAGTTTAGATCCACCTGGGCGCTTTGGCTGCTGGCCGAATGCTGGTGTCCGGCCTGGCTAGTGTTGCTGGAAACCCCAGCCACTTTCACGTCAAACACCATCCCCATGGCGCGGTGTCCGGCCACCGAGCACCAGCCAGCAATTGGCTCGCGCACATTGTTACCCGTAATGGTTTTACTCTCTCCCACCGCTAGACGTCCGGTGGTTTGCCCGGTTGCCAGCACTAAATCATGCACTTCAGTGCCGGTGTTTTTTAGGGTTAGCCGCAGCGTCGCCCCCACTGGCACATCCACACTGGAGGGCACAAAGCTCATGCCGCTAATGGTGATGTTGGCGTTGACCACCTGGCCGCTGCCGCCAGCGCTGGCACTGCTCTGCCCGGAAGCTAGCCCCATAAGCCCGCCCGGGGTTTGGGTTGAGCTGGCACTTGCACCAGCCACGACGGCGACGGCGGCAGTTACCAGCCCGGCTAGGGCCCCGCGTCGGTCCGGGGTTTGGGTTGTAGCAGTGGCCCCCGCACTCTGCGCGCTCACAGTTGGCGCGGCGGACCTAGATGCACTCTGCGCGACCGACGCCGCCGCCTTACTAGATGCCGGTTTGCTCGCCACCTTGTTTAAGGTGACGGTGGAGGGCGGGGCGGCGCTAGTGTCGCCCTTGCGCCGAGCCCGAATGGCTTGGCCTGCGGCCACAAAGAAATAAGCCCCGGCCAGAGCCGCGCTCAAACCGGTTACGCCCCGCACCGCAGGTGGCAGCGGCAGGCAAGCTAGCGCCAGGCACAGGTTAATGGTGGTGATCCGCCACCAGGTGTAGCGGTCCATGATGGCGTGGGTTAGGCGCGACATGGCCGGGCCTCCCCCAAGCATCACCGGGGTTAAGAAACTAAGCGCCGCCAGCAAGATTTGCAAGGCAAAACCGCTAACCACCGCTAAACGCAGGCCGTGGGCCACCGCGCGGGCGGCGTCGTCGTTAGCGGCGTAAGAAACCCCCACGCCTAAACGAATTACGCACCAGGCCAGCCAAGCCAAGGCGGCGGCAGTAGACAGGCCCGCATAGTTAGTTACCCCCTTGCGCGCCCCGGTACGCCACAGCGGCGCCACCACGGCGACGGCGCTTAACAGATAAAGCAGAGCCCCAATCCCAGCCAGGGGCCGCCACAATCCAGAAAAAGCAATCACCGCCACCGCTAAAGCCAAGCCGGGCAGAGCTCGTTGCGCTTGACGCGGAGCTGTCGGCTCCATCTTGGTGCGCAGCATGGTAGGCCACAGCACCACCAGTGTGCCCAGCACAGTGATACCCAAAACCCCCAGTACCATGATCGGCACATGGGCTAAATACATGCGGTTAGACCAGGCCGCTTGCCCTTTAAAGTCAAAGTATTTAATAGACCAGCCAGCCAGTGCTCCCACCATTAGGTAGCTGAGGGAGCAAATGTAGTAGTCCACCAGCGCCGCCATGCGGGCCGCCACCGCGCGGCGTTTTTGCACCACCATGGCCACCACGCCCAGCGTCGCACTCACCGCCACGCAGCTAGCCCCCACGCCAATTATGATCTGGCTATTAATGCACACCCCGGTGATTACCAGAGCGGCGCCCACGCTGTGTAGGCCTAGGCGCCCGTTTAGCATCAGCGCTCCACCCCAGGCGGGCCGGTGTAGGAGGGTGTCGGCAAAATGGGCGCTCCAAATGGTGATAGCGCTGCCCAAGGCCCCCAGCAGGGCCGCATGTAGCGGCGCCCAAGCATCTAGATTGGGCCACAGCTGGGCGTATTTGCCAGCTAGCAGCACCAGGGCAGTAAAAATCCAGGCCACCACCACAGCGTTGCGTTTTATCTGGGTGGTGCGCCGATGCGGTCGGGGTTGGGGGCTTTTGGCTGGGGGCTGGGTGATTTCCATGGCAGTTTTTCTTGGTAGCGAGGCGGGCTTGGAAGCCAGGAGCTTGGTTGCTTAGCTGGGCATAGTCGGACTATTTGGCAGTTACCGCTCGGGTAACTGCGATAAGTAGGAACAGCACTATTGCGGCGATGGAAACAGCTCCACCTACCTGCCAGGATAGGCCACCAAGGTTAGCGGTTAATACCCTTACAATCAGGCCGCCGTGTAGGGCGCCAAGGGGCAGATACATAAGCGGGTGGTAGGGCAGGCGGCGGTGTAGCACCCCGGGCAAAATAATGGAGGCGTGGGCCATCACCATTGAGAGGGCGTAACCGATTGTGACCGTGTGGATGACGACGTCGTAGGCAGCCCCATTAAAACCGTAAAGGCACCAGACCGTGGCGCTGATAGCCAGCCAAAAGTAGCCACTTAGCATGGCGGCCCCAGCAAAACGCACTTGGCCACTGCCGCGCACAGTGCGCCGAGCTACATCGTGGTAGCCCATTATGAGCGCTAGGGCTAGCAGGGCTGCGGCCGCCAAAATTTGGGCTGGCACCCACACCAGGGACAGGGCGCTAAATGAAAGCACCGCTAGGCACAGGCCCAAAACCCGCCCCTCAACTTTGCCGATAAAAGCCACGCGGGCTAGTTCCAGGCGCTCGCCGATAATGGTGAAAATCAGAAATTCCAGCCAAAGCGTGGCCACGGTTTCAAGAGGTTTATCCATTAGCCACAGCCAGGTACCCAGCGTGAGACTGAGCGCCCCTAGGGCTTCAATTTGGGTGGCTACGGCCCCGGCGCGGGTGCGCAAAATATATAGGTAGACGGCGTCTAGGCCGAGCGCTCCCACTAGCAACAGCCCTTTACCTACCGCACTTGGGGCCCCGGCCAGCAGCGCTAACATGCCGACGGCGTGCGCATAGGGGGCCACCCAAGCCCAGCGCCTACGCGCGGCCACGGCCCGCTCTAGGCTGATAACGGTGCCCAAGAAGCCTGCCAGCATCAGCGGCCCATGCAGCGCGGCCAGGTGCGCCCCGGTTACAGGAGCGGGCAGGTTTAGCCGCAGCAGGGCGGCGTCGAGCCCAGCCATTACGCAAACGCCACCTAACAATAAAGCCAGGTAACGCGGCGCCAGGGCAGCGCGTTTTTCGCTGTTGGCGGCCTTGGGGGCAGCCGACTTATTTTTCATAGTTAAAACCGTAATAATATTTCTAGTGGGCTGGCAATCTATGCTAGTTACAGATACTTTCGTCCCATTGCCCGCCCCAATCACAACAACTCAAAACTTTTAAGGACTCCAATGAGCCAGAACCAGATCCCTGTTACCGACGTTTCCAGCCAGGGCCACGGCGGTTGCGGCTGCGGCTGCAGCGCCTCTGCGGATGAACTGCCGCGCCTAGACGCCCGCCCCTTCCCGCCCAAGCTACGCCACGCCGCCATTTTGGGTGCAGTGGCCTCCCTGGCTCCGGGTGAGGGTATGGAGCTGTTCGCCCCGCACGTACCGCGCCCGCTGTTGATGCAGATTGACTCCCAGATTCCTGGCGACTTCAGCTATGAGCTGGTTTATGAGGGCGACGACGGCGCTATCGTAGCCATCCGCCGTACTGCCTAAAGTCTGCGCACTGCCTAACTCATTCGCCGCGCTAATTCACCACACCCACTAAAGGTCATAAACCACTGTGAGCGCTCCCAGCTTAGCCACTGCCCCACCCGCCCTACGCGCCCCTGGCGCTGAGACGGGTGGGCAGCTGGTTGACCGCTATGGTCGCCGGGCCAGAGATTTGCGTTTATCTATTACCGATAAATGCAATCTGCGCTGCACCTATTGCATGCCTGCACAGGGCCTTGAGTGGCTAAAAAATGAGCAGCTACTAAGCCTTGAGGAACTGGTGCGCTTAGCGCGCATTGGGGTGGAACGCTTAGGCATTGAACGCATCCGCATTACCGGCGGCGAGCCGCTACTGAGGCGTGATCTAGAGCAGCTGGTGGCGGCCCTAGCCCAACTGCGCACTCACGCTGGCGTTAAGCCCGACCTGGCCCTTACCACTAATGGCTTGGGCCTGGATCGGCGCGCAGCCCAGCTGCGCAGCGCCGGCCTAGACCGGGTTAATGTGTCGCTGGATTCTATCGATGCCAGCGTTTATGCCACTACTACTCGCCGCGACCGTTTTGCTGACGCCCTACGTGGTATCCAAGCGGCTGCAATGGCGGGATTAAACCCAATTAAGGTCAATGCCGTAGCCATGGCGGACACAATCGAGCAGGTGGCACCCAGCCTGCTAGATAAGAGTCTGCGTGAAGGCTGGCAGCTGCGTTTTATTGAGCACATGCCGCTAGGTGCGCAGGCTTGGAGTCGCCAGGCAATCGTTAGTGCCCAAAGGATTTTGGATATTTTTGCAGCTAACGGCTTTGAACTAACCGAGTTGGGTCGCCCTGACCGGCGCCCAGCCCAGCTATGGCAGGTGGCCCCCACCGCCACACGCCCCGGCGGCACAGTGGGCATTATTGCCTCAATTACCAGGCCATTTTGTGATGACTGTGACCGCACCCGTCTAACCGCTGACGGCCAGCTAATGACCTGCCTGTTTGCGCAGGCAGAGACAGATCTGCGGGCTTTGCTACGCGGCGGGGCCAGCGATGAAGAAATTGCTAGCACCTGGCAGCAAGCCACCTGGTTTAAGCCCCTAGCTCATGGGCGCGACGCCGGCCCTAATGCGCAACCGCTAAATCTAACGCGCCGCTCAATGTCCACTATCGGCGGCTAAATCCGGCTAAAAAATATTTACAAGGAAACCATGCAAATAACTGTGCGTTACTTCGCTGGGGCTGCCCAAGCTGCGGCCACCACCAGCGAATCTATCGAAATTAGCCCCGGCACTACGCTAGAGCAGCTACTGGCCCAGCTTTCACAGCGCAGCGATGAGCTGGCCCGAGTGCTGGCGGCTAGTAGCTATCTGATTAACTCGCGCCCCGTCACCGATCGCAACAGCGTTCTAGATGAGGGCATCAATTTGGATGTGCTGCCGCCCTTTGCCGGAGGCTGAGCCGCCAGGTGGGCTGAGCGCCGGGTGAGCTTAAGCGCCCCAGGGACGCGCCGACGCCGAGCAGCTACGCCGACGCCGGGCAGCCACGCCGCTCACCGGGCAGCTGCAGACCATTCGCGGGCGCTTAGGGGCAGTTGCTCCACTCCTGACTGCCGTCACTGTAAGCCTGTAGCTTCCACACCGGCAGTTTGGCTTTAACCAGGTCCACGGCGTCAGCGCAGGCTTCAAAAGCTTCACGGCGGTGATCAGCGCTTACGGCTACACCTAAAGCCACGTCGCCGATAGCCAGGTTACCTACCCGGTGCACAATGGCTAGCGCTCGCAGCCCGGGGCGCGCACTAATTTCGGCAGCAATTTCCTCAACCACCTGGGTGGCGATGGGGTGGGCGCTGTATTCGAGCCGGTCAACTGCCCGTCCGCCGTCGTGATTGCGCACCACCCCGGCAAAGGTGACGGTAGCCCCGGCCCCCGCGTCCCCAACTGCCTGGGCCAGTGCGTTTACATCAACGGGACTTTGGGTCACTTGGGCCGCAATCACCTTAGCCATTGGTTTTCCCTTCTAAAAACAACCAGATTTAACACTAATATTAACGTTTCATTTAGGTGGAAATTTTGAATTCTCGCTATCGTGCCACTCGTCACCAGCGCACCGCTAGCGTGCTCACAGATGCGGGAGTTGATCTGCTGCAAAAGTCGCGGGTGCTGGTAGTTGGCTGTGGGGGGCTGGGTTCACCGGTGCTTACTTACTTAGCTAGTGGCGCTGTGGGCACGCTCGGTTTTGCCGACGACGACCTGGTAGAGCCCACTAATCTAAATCGCCAGGTGATCCACACCCCCAGCGATATTGGCCGCCACAAAGTCGATTCAGCCATTGACTACCTCACCCGCCTGGCTAGTGAAGTGAAGCTAGAGCCCTACCACCGGCGCCTGGCTGTAGATGAGCGCGACGACGCCCTACTGGCCAGCTACGACCTGGTACTGGACTGCACCGACTCGTTTAGTTCCAAATATGCTTTGGCCGACGCCGCCGCCCGCGCTGGGGTGCCTCTGATTTGGGGCACAGTGGTGGCCCAGGTGTTTCAGGTGGCCGGGTTCTGGTCGCGGCCCACTCGCGCCGGCTATGCGCCTAGCCAGCTGCGTGACCTCTACCCCGCTCCCCCACAGGTTGGCCTGGTAGATCCGGCAGATGTTAGCGGGGTGCTAGGCGCGGTGGTGGGCCAGTGCGGCTCAGTAATGGCTAATGAGGCCATTAAATTCCTAACCCACACCGGCACGGGCTTATTTGGGCGCCTACTTATAGCCGACGCCGCCGCCGCGCGTTGGGACACTATCGACTGGCAGCCGCTACCCTAAAGACTATGCGCGACGTTGACGACTACATTGCTACCCTCACGGCGGGCATTGACGCCCTGCCTATAAGCGAGCAACCTATTGCCGCCTGCACCGGTAAGGTGCTGGCCAAGTCAATTACTGCCTTAGCGCCGGTGCCGCCGTGGACTAATTCAGCTATGGATGGTTACGCCGTGCGCGCCAGTGAAGTAGCTCAGGCAAGTGAGCAAACCCCGGTTTGCCTGCCAGTAAGCGGGGATGTGGCAGCGGGTGCTAACCCAGCCCCGCTACCTGAAGGCACCGCCATGCGTATCATGACCGGGGCGGCCATCCCACCCGGCGCCGACGCGGTGGTGCAGGTGGAGTTAACCGACCAGGCCGCTGGCGCCGCTCCCCTGCCTGGGCAGGTAAAGATTTATCAGGCCCCAACGCTGGGGCGTCATATCCGCCGCGCTGGTGAAGACACCGGCCTGGGTGAGCCAGTTTTGCCGGCTGGAACCCGCCTGGAAGCACCTCAACTGGCGGCCGCCGTCGCCACTGGACACGGAACCTTAGCGGTACGCCCCAAACCACGCGTAGCAGTTATCAGCACCGGCTCTGAACTAACCGAACCCGGACGTCCCCTAGAGCCCGGTATGATCCCTGACTCTAACGGCCTGATGCTAGCTGCCCTGTGTGAACGCTGGGGCGCCCACTGCGTTTGCACCATGCGCGTGGATGACAATCCTGACAATCTGGTGCGCGCCCTACGTGAAGCTGCCAGCCAGACTGATCTAGTGGTGACCAGTGGCGGGGTCAGCGCCGGAGCTTTCGACCCGCTTAAGGCCCTAGCTGATCAGGCAGTAGACGGCGTCAATTTAAGTTTCGACAAGCTAGCCCTACAGCCGGGTAAACCCCAAGGTCACGGCACTATTGCTGACGGGCAGCGACAGGTGCCGCTAGTGTGCCTGCCGGGCAACCCGGTAAGTGTGCTGGTGTGTTTCACTCTGATTGTGGTACCGGTACTAGCTGCTTTAGATGGGCGCACCCAGGTGCTGGCTTGGGGCCAGGGCGTGGCCGGGGCGTCTTGGCGCAGCCCTGCCGGTAGGCGCCAGCATGTGCCGGTGCATTTGCACTGGAATGAGCAGGGTCAGGCAGTGGCCACGCCTTCACACCGGCTGGGTTCTGGCTCGCACCTGATTGGTTCGCTGCATTTGGCGCAAGCTTTAGCGGTGGTGCCTGGAGAAATTGAAGCGGTAGAGGTAGGCCAGCCTTTGCGTTTGCTAAGCCTGACCCCCACTTGGCAGCTAGGCCCCGGCGCCCCAACCGACGTCGCCCCTAGCACTCCCAGCGGCCCTTCCTGCACTACTGCCCCTGCCAAGACAGACAACTGCGACGCCGTCGCCCCCAATAGCCATGCCCTAGCCCCCAGCAAGCCGGCAAGTGGAAACGAGAAGTAACTATGAGCCTTGAATTTACCCACCTAGACTCTGCCGGAGCCGCGCGCATGGTGGACGTGACCGCCAAAACCCCAACTGTACGCAGCGCTAGCGCCGAGGCTTTAGTTACCTGCTCGCCGCAGGTGGTTGCGGCTTTGCGCGAGGGGCGCGTACCCAAGGGGGACGTGTTAGCGGTGGCCCGCATTGCCGGTATTGCCGCCACCAAAAAAGTGCCTGAGCTGCTGCCCCTGGCCCATGTGATTGGGGTGCATGGGGCAAGTGTGGACCCGCAAATCACCGACGCCGGGGTACTGCTAAAAGCTACTGTGCGCACCGCAGATCGTACCGGGGTGGAGATGGAGGCGCTTACGGCGGTGACTGTGGCGGCTTTGGCCGTGGTGGACATGGTTAAGGGCGTGGACCGCTCAGCTGCCATCGATTATGCCTATATCACCGCTAAATCCGGGGGCCGCTCAGGTACGTGGACCCGCGCAGACCTAAACGCCACTGCCACTGCGAGCGCCGCCCCCACCGAAAGCGCGCCGTCAGTTGTCGAGCCTGCAAGCCAGGCAGCTGCCACGCCTACCACCCAGGAAAGCTAGACATTGTCAGGTCCGGCTTATTTGTCGCCATTAGCAGCCAGCTCTGCTACTTGGCCTGCTGCAACAGCTAGCCCAGTTGCAGCGGCGGGCCCTGCTTCAGCTAGCCCTGATTTGGCACCCCGAGTGCAGGCAGTGATTTTGGCTGGCGGCACCGCCAGGCGCATGGGCGGAATTTCTAAGGCGGACGTGCCCATCAAGGGCAAGCGTATGCTCGACTACCTACTTGATGATCTAGCCGCCCAGCAGATTACTAGCGTAACCGTGGTGGCCCCGCCTAGCGTGCAACTACCACCCGGGGTGCAGCGCAGTTTGGAAGACCCACCTCTGGGTGGGCCGGTAGCCGGAATCGCGGCAGGTTTAGCCTGTTTACGCCCCGCCAAGGAGCTAACGCTATTACTAAGCTGCGACGCTCCCCTGGCCGCCCGCTGCCTGCCGACTCTAGCTGGCGCTTTAATTCACGACGGCGCCGTGGCCTACCACGAGGGGTATAGGCAGCTACTGGTGGGGCTGTACCGCACCGAGAAACTACGCGACGCCGTCGCCCCGGGCGGCCAGGGACTACGCGACATCAGCGTCAAACGCGCCCTGGCCGGCCTTGACCTAACTACCTGCCCAATTACCTGGTTGGCCACAGACCTAGACACCCCAGGTGACGTGGAAAATTTTGCAGCTCAGCTTTAGCTGCTAGAGCCAGCTTTAGTGGGCACCGTTTAGCCGTTTATTAGCCGCTTAGTGGTCGCCGCCGCCTAGCTGCTCAAGCACATGCGGCACTAGCGGGCCAATAACTTCCACAGTGTCCTTAACCCCGCCACGCGAGCCAGGAGCGTTAACAATAAGGACGCCGTCGGCCTCACGGGAAGTAACCCCCACCAGGCCGCGAGACAAACTAGCTAGCGGAGTTTTCGCTAGCCCATAGGCACGCACCTGCTCAGCCAGCCCATCCAAACGCACTGCCAGCAGCGGCGCGGTACCTTCCGGAGTCAAGTCGCGCGGAGTTACCCCAGTACCCCCGGTAGTAAGAATTACCCGCGCCCCAGCTGCAATCGCCTCACGTAAAGCCTGGGTGACTTCCTCAATGCCGTCAGGAATCAGCTTTACTTCATCAACGATCACGTCATAGTCAGCCAACAGTTTGGCGGCCAAGGGGCCTGAAGCATCCTCACGCGTGCCCGCATAGCAACGATCAGAAACAGTAATTACCGCGCCCTTTACCGGCTCGGGGAGCTTGTGAAAGCCCTTTTGCTTAATCGGTTCCATGCACTACAGCTTAAGCCCACACTCAGACTAGATACAGACAAAAGGTGACCCAGGACCTATTTTCGCCACACCGGTGTGACGTAACTCGGACACGCTCGCTCCTTAAGCCTCGCAGTTTTCCTTGATTTTATGCGGTTTTAAGGTGCCTATACCGCCAGTTTTAATTAGCCCGTTAAAATCCGAATCAATTACAGGGACTAGTAGCAACGAACGCAGGAGTATCCGTGTCCGAATTGGAAGTTACCGGCACCACCCTTAAAGGTTGGGACCCCCAAGACCCCAATAAATGGAGTTCATCCATTGCTTGGCGCACCCTCGCCATCACCACTTACTCATTGATCCTAGCTTTCTGCGTCTGGTTCCTACCTAGCGCTATTGCTCCGAAGCTAACCCTTCTAGGCTTCCACCTAAGCAAGTCCCAGCTTTACTGGCTAACCGCCCTGCCGGGACTTTCTTGTGGTCTGCTGCGCCTGGTTTACATGTTCCTGCCGCCGCTGATCGGTACCCGCAAGCTGGTAGGTCTGACCTCTCTGCTATGCGCTCTGCCCATGCTGGGTTGGTTCTTCGCCGTGCAGAGCAACCAGACCCCCTACTGGGTGCTGCTAGCCCTGGCTTTTGCCTGCGGTATTGGTGGCGGGGCCTTCTCCGGCTACATGTCTTCTACCGGTTACTTCTTCCCCAAGCGCCTATCTGGCACCGCCCTGGGCTTGCAAGGTGGCCTGGGTAACCTGGGTATGAGCATCATCCAGCTGGTAGGACCGATCCTGATGGGCTTTGGGCTGTTTGGTCTTACCTGGATGGCTCCCCAGCGCACCCACACCGGTGAGCACATTTGGGTTTACAACGCCGCTATCTTCTTTGTGCCCTGGTGCTTGGTGGCCGCCGCTCTAGCTTTCATCTACCTGCGTGACGTGCCCGTAAAGGCCAACATCAAGCAGCAGCTAGACATCTTCTCCAACCCCAACACCTGGTACATGACCATCCTCTACGTGATGACCTTCGGTCTGTTCTCAGGTTTCTCTGCCGTATTTGGTCTGCTAATCAACAACCAGTTCGGGCGCGCCTCCTCACTTAACCTGCCTGTTCTGGGCGCAACCTTCGCTTTCCTAGGCCCACTAATCGGCTCAGTTATCCGCATGTCGTGGGGCCCCTTCTGCGACCGCATGGGCGGCGCCATCTGGACCTTCATCTCCGGTATCGGCATGGCCGTAACCCTGGCCGCGACCGCCTGGGTGCTTTACAACCCTACCGGCTGGAACGACTTCTACCTGTTCCTGGGTCTAATGCTGGCCATGTTCCTGTTCTCTGGTTTCGGTAACGCCGGTACCTTCAAGCAGATGCCCATGATCATGCCGGCCCGCCAGGCTGGTGGCGCCATCGGTTTCACCTCTGCCATCGCTTCGCTAGGCCCCTTCCTGATCGGTATGGCCCTAACCGCCGTCGCCCCCTGGGTCTTCTTCCTGGCCTGCGCCGTGTTCTGCGTACTCGCCTCGGCTCTGTGCTGGCGCCAGTACGCCCGTAAGGGAGCCCCCTTCCCGGGCTGATCCCAAGCGCGGCCTCGGCCGTTTCTAAGACCAACTCACGCCAGCTACAGCCGGCGTCAGGAAAATTTGAAGGAATTAACCATGACCGATTCAGCCAGCAAGGCACCGGACACTGAGTCCCTGCCTAGCCTGCTAAAAATGGGTGGCTACCTGCGTAAAGGCCAGGTTAGCGACGACGCACGCCGCCTATTTCTAACCGGTGGACGCGACGCGGATGTGTTCTACCGCGAGCGCTGGAAGCACGACAAAGTTGTGCGCTCCACGCACGGGGTTAACTGCACCGGTTCGTGTTCGTGGGAGGTAATGGTCTCTGACGGGATCATTACCTGGGAGCAGCAGGCTACCGACTACCCCACCACCGGCCCCGATATGCCAGAGTATGAGCCGCGCGGCTGTCCGCGTGGGGCGGCTTTCTCCTGGTACACCTACTCGCCCACCCGTATCCGTTACCCCTACATTCGCTCAGCGCTGCTGGACCCTTACCGTGAGGCTAAGCAGCGTTGTAATGGCGACGCCGTCGCCGCCTGGGAGCAGGTAGTTAGCGATCCGGCCATTGCCAGCGCCTATAAGAGCGCCCGTGGTCGTGGTGGCATGGTGCGCGTGAGCTGGGATGAGGCTCTGGAGCTAATTGCTGCTGCGCATGTGCACACTATCCGCCAGTGGGGTCCGGACCGTATTGCCGGTTTCTCGGTTATCCCGGCTATGTCGATGATTTCCTACGGCGCTGGCTCGCGTTTCCACGAGCTAATTGGTGCCACCATGCTTTCCTTCTATGACTGGTATGCGGACCTGCCGCCGGCCAGCCCGCAGGTGTTTGGTGACCAGACGGATGTGCCCGAGTCCGGTGACTGGTACAACTCCCAGTACCTGATCATGTGGGGTTCTAATATTCCGCTGACGCGTACCCCTGACGCCCACTTTATGGCCGAGGCCCGCTACCACGGCCAGAAGGTAATTGCGGTTTCCCCCGACTATGCGGACAACACTAAGTTCGCTGATCAGTGGCTAAAGGTTGCTCCCGGTACCGACGGCGCCGTGGCTCAGGCTATGGGTCACGTAATCCTCAAGGAATTCCACGTGGCTCGCCGTGAGCCGTTCTTCCTTGACTATATGCGTCGCCACACTGACTCTCCTTTCTTGATCAAGCTGGAAAAGACTGAGCAGGGGTATGTGCCCGGCCAGTTCCTAACCGCCGCAGATGTTAAGGATCTGCCCGGCTATGAGCACCTAGCTAAGCTAGAAAACCCCGACTACCGCACCCTGGTGTGGGATGCTAAGCGCGGCCCGGCTGACCCGGGTGGCACTTTGGCTGACCGTTTTGGCCCTGGCGGTAAGGGCAAGTGGAACCTCAAGCTTGAGGGTGTAGACCCGGTTATGAGCGCCATGGATGTGGCCAACTGGAAGCCCCAGTTGGTTAGCCTGCCGCGTTTTGACCTGCCTAGCTCCACTACCCCCACGGGCACGGCCGGTGGCGGCGTGGTCAACTATGGTGTGCCCACCTTGCGTGTGGGTGACACCCTGGTCACTACTGTTTATGACCTGCTGCTAGCCCAGTATGCGGTTGAGCGTGAAGGCCTGCCGGGCCAGTGGCCTAGCGGCTATGAGGACTCTTCCGTGCCGGCTACCCCGGCTTGGGCGCAGGAGATGAGTGGTCTTAACGCTAACGCCCTGATTCGTGTAGCTCGTGACTTTGCCACTAACGCCATTGAATCTAAGGGCCGCTCCATGATTGTTATGGGCGCGGGCATTAACCACTACTTCCACGCTGACGCTATCTACCGCACCATTTTGGCGCTGACCTCCATGTGCGCCACTCAGGGTGTTAATGGTGGCGGCTGGGCCCACTATGTGGGTCAGGAAAAGGTGCGTCCGATTGCGGGTTGGAGCCAGTTTGCTTTTGCTCTGGACTGGCAGCGTCCGGCCCGCCAGATGATCACCACCGCTTTTTGGTACCTAACCACTGAGCAGTGGCGCTATGACCGCACTCAGGCTGACCGCATAGCCTCCCCGGTGCACCCCGGCTCTATGGTGGGTAAGTCCAACGCGGACTTCATGGTGGAATCCATGAAGCGCGGCTGGATGCCCTCCTACCCCACCTTTGACCGTAACCCGCTGCTACTGACGCAGCAGGCACGTGAAGAGGGCGTGGATGTTAAGGAATACATCGTGCGTGAGCTTGAGGCTGGCAAGCTGCATTTTGCTTGTGAAGCCCCTTCTCGCCCTGAGAACTTCCCACGCATTCTGGCTAACTGGCGCACCAACCTGCTGGGTTCTTCCGCTAAAGGCACCGAGTTCTTCCTGCGTCACATGCTGGGTACCGGCAATGATGTAAACATTGACGAAACCCCGGAGAACTTGCGCCCCAAGACCATGCAGTGGGACGAGCAGGCGGCTACGGGCAAGCTGGATCTGATGTGGACTGCGGACTTCCGTAACACCTCCACCACCTTGCACTCCGACGTCGTACTGCCGGCAGCCACCTGGTATGAGAAGGAAGACCTGTCCTCCACGGACATGCACCCCTACATCCACTCCTTCAACGCGGCTATCAACCCGCCCTGGGAGGCACGCACCGACTTCCAGGTGTTCCAGTCCCTGGCGCAGCTGGTTTCCCAGATGGCGGTCAAGTACCTGGGTACGCAGACCGATATTGTGCCTGCACCCCTGATGCACGACACGCCAGATGAGCTGACTATGCCTCACGGCAGTGTTGAAAACCTGCCTAAGCAGTGGATCCCGGGCGTAACCATGCCCAAGCTGGTGCCGATTGAGCGTGACTACACGCAGATCATCGACAAGTTCAACACGGTTGGCCCGCTGGTTGAAAAGGCCGGTATGCCCCTTAAGGGTGTGCCGCTAAGCGCCGCCGGTAACGGCATGGAGTACCTGGCCCACAAGAACGGCGTGGCACCCAGCGGCCCGCAGGCCGGGCGCCCGTTGGTCGACACTGCGGTGAAGGCAGCCGAGATGGTACTTACCCTTTCGGGCACCACTAACGGCGCCGTCGCCACTGACGGCTGGCGCAAGCTGTCTGAACGTACCGGCGTTAAGTCTTGGGACCTATCCGAGGGCTCTGAGGACCGTCACATTACCTACGCTGACACTATCCAGCAGCCCCAGTCGGTAATCACCTCCCCGGAGTGGTCCGGTTCGGAGCATGGCGGACGACGCTACAGCGCCTTCGTGGTTAACGTTGAGCGCGCCAAGCCCTGGCACACGCTAACTGGCCGTATGCACTACTACGTGGAGCATGACTGGATGCGTGACCTGGGTGAGTCCCTGCCGATCTTCCGGCCCCCGCTAGACCTGGCGGCCCTGGCTGGTGAGCCTGAGCTGGGCCAGGTAACCACCGACGCTAACGGCAGTGCGCAGGTGGCCGTACGCTACCTGACCCCGCACAACAAGTGGGCGATCCACTCCCAGTACTACGACAACCTGCACATGCTCACGCTGGGACGCGGTGGCCAAACCGTGTGGATGAGCCCCGCTGACGCGGAAAAGATCGGCGTCAAGGACAATGACTGGATTGAGGCAGTCAACCGTAACGGTATCGTGGCGGCGCGTGCGGTGGTCTCCCACCGTATCCCCGAGGGCACGGTGTTCATGCACCACGCCCAGGACCGCCAAATCAACACTCCGCTGACAGAAACCAGCGGTAAGCGTGGAGGCACGCACAACTCGCTCACGCGTATCTTCCTCAAGCCCACTCACTTCGCGGGTGGACATGCGCAAATGAGCTATGCCTTCAACTACATTGGCCCCACCGGAAACCAGCGCGACGAAGTCACCGTGATTCGCCGTCGTCGTAACCAGGAGGTAACTTTCTGATGCGCGTAATGGCACAAATTTGCATGGTGATGAACCTCGACAAATGTATCGGCTGCCACACCTGTTCAGTGACCTGTAAGCAGGCCTGGACTAACCGTGAAGGCACCGAATACATGTGGTTCAACGATGTTGAAACCCGCCCAGGCGTGGGCTACCCGCGCGGCTGGGAAGACCAAGACAAGTGGCAGGGCGGCTGGAAGCGCACCAAGAACGGCAAGCTGGTGCCCCGCTCAGGTGGGCGTTTGCGTCGCCTAGCCAATATTTTCGCCAACCCGCAGATGCCCACGGTTGAGGACTACTACGAGCCCTGGACCTATGAGTATGACCGTCTACTCTCGGCCCCCAAAGACTCGCCCGCCATTCCGGTGGCGCGTGCCAAGAGCCAGCTAGATGGACGCTACATCAACCAGCCCGAGTGGGGTCCCAACTGGGATGACAACCTGGGCGGCTCAATGGAAACCCTGGATCAAGACCCGATCTTGTCGCAGATGAACCTGAGCGTGAAGAAAGACATTGAGTCCACCTTCATGTTCTACCTGCCGCGTATCTGCGAGCACTGCCTCAACCCCACCTGCGTGTCCGCCTGCCCCTCGGGCGCCATGTATAAGCGCACTGAGGACGGCATTGTGCTGGTAGATCAGGATGCTTGCCGTGGTTGGCGCATGTGCGTGTCCGCCTGCCCCTACAAGAAGGTGTACTTCAACCACTCCAGCGGTAAGGCTGAAAAGTGCACCCTGTGCTATCCGCGCCTGGAGGCCGGTCAGCCCACGATCTGCTCGGAAACCTGCGTGGGGCGCCTGCGCTACCTGGGTGTTATCTTCTACGACGCCGACCGTGTATCTCAGGCCGCTGCGGTGGAAGACCCTCAGGATCTGTACATGGCGCAGCGTTCAATCATGCTCGACCCACGTGACCCGCAGGTGGTGGCTGGCGCCCGTGCCAGCGGCATTGCGGACACCTGGATTGAGGCGGCTAAGTCCTCCCCCATCTGGGATCTGATCAACACCTATGAGGTGGCTTTGCCGATCCACCCCGAATACCGCACCATGCCCATGGTTTGGTATGTGCCCCCGCTCAGCCCGGTGGTTGATGAGGTGGCTAACGCCGGTTTTGACGCTGAAGATCACCGCGTGCTGCTAAGCGCCGTGGCCGACATGCGTATTCCTATGGAGTACCTGGCGGGCCTGTTTACCGCCGGTGACGTGAATCTGATTGAGCGTACGCTGCGCCGCTTGGCCGCTATGCGTTCACATATGCGCGCCCGCAACCTGGGTCAGGAACCTGACCCGCAGATTGCCGCCAGTGTGGGTATGGATGCTCAGGCCCTGGAGCGCATGTACCGTCTGCTGGCTATTGCCAAGTATGACGACCGTTTCGTAGTGCCCACCACCCGTCCTGAGGTACCTCGCGGCATGGAGGCTATGGGCGACGACGTCGCCGCGCTGCTTGGTGAAGGCGCCCCCAGTGCCTGCGCTAGCGGCTGCACCGATGTGAGCGGCTTCCACGGCGCCGATGTGCGTCGCAGTGGACGTGTGTCCTTGCCGCTACCTAGTGTGCGTTCACGTCGCACCGCCGGCTCAAGTGGGCCCGGCGCCCCGGCCACCACCGGAGCACGCCGATGAGTCCTGCTGCCGTAGGCGCCTTGGCGCTAAGCGACACTCAGCGGCGCACCGCCCATATGGTGTGTTCGCTGCTGTTGGACTATCCAGATGAGAGTTTTCCCCAGCGCCTACAGGCCTGCCGTGATGCGTTGGCTGAGCTACCTGAGCAGGTAGCCGGCCCGCTGGAGCGGTTTTTGGCCTCAGCCACCCAGCTAGGTCAACGCGCCCTAGCTGAGCACTATGTGGAAACTTTCGACCGCCGTCGTCGCTGCTGCCTGTACCTGAGCTACTACGCTGTGGGCGACACCCGTCACCGGGGCGCCGCGCTGCTGGCCTTTAAACAGGCCCTAGCCGGCGCCGGCTGGGAGCAAACCAGCGATGAGCTGCCAGATTACCTGCCTTTAGTGTTAGAGCTGTCGGCTCGTAGCGACGACGAAATCGCCGCTATTTTGCTGGGCAGTCACCGTGAAGGCATTGAGGTACTTTTGCGGGCGCTGCGCAGCTACCACAGCCCCTATGCGGCAATTATTGAGGCCCTAAGCGCCACCTTGGCGCCAGTGGATGAAGCTACTGCCGCACGGGTGGCGGCCTTGATTCACGCCGGGCCGCCTACCGAAACCGTGGGGGTAACCAATATTTTGCCCTTCCCAACCACTGCCCCCAGGCTTGCAGCCCAAAATGAGGCGTCCACTGTGGACGCCGTGCAGGTCTAAATCCACGCCCGAAAAGAGGAGAACATGTCTACATCCGCATTACTGGCGTGGGTGGTCCTGCCCTACGTCTCTTTTGCGCTGCTAATTAGCGGCCTGATTTGGCGCTATAAGAAAGACCAGTACGGCTGGACTTCACGCTCTAGCCAGTGGAATGAATCAGCGATTTTGCGTTGGTCTTCCCCGTTGTTTCACTTCGGTATCTTGTTTGTAGCTGCGGGCCACATTGTTGGTTTGCTGATTCCTAAGAGCTGGACTGAAGCGGTGGGTGTGCCCGAGCACCTATACCACCTGGGTGCTGTCAGCATGGGTTCACTGGCTGGCGCAATGACCATTGTGGGCCTAGTTGGTCTGCTTTACCGTCGTTTCGTGATTGGTAGCGTGCGCGCGGCCACCACCCTTAACGACAAGATCATGTACGTGCTGCTGCTACTACCGATTGGTTTGGGTGCTTACGCCACCGTCACCACCCAGCTGTTTGGGCCGCACGGGGGCTATGACTACCGTGAAACCATCAGTCCCTGGCTGCGCTCAATTTTCGTGCTGCAGCCTAAGCCGGAGCTGATGGCTGATGTGCCCATGTCTTTCAAGCTGCACGTGATTGCCGGTCTGCTGCTGTTTGCAATCTGGCCATTTACTCGCCTGGTGCACGTGGTTAGCGCCCCGGTGGGCTATGTGAACCGCCCCTACGTGATTTACCGCTCACGTAAGCCTGCGATCCAGGCTGACCCGGTACGTCGCGGCTGGCAGCCGGTACACACTCAGGGCACTGGCAACGCCTCCAAGCCTGGTTTTGCCACTGAGGCTCCCTCCCAGGGTGCCTAGGCTATAGCCCCGGGCGTCTGGGCCTCAGGCCAGGGCGCCTAGGCCGCGCCGTCATCCATACAGTTCGCACTGTTACTCATACAGTTAGGGCCTCACCCCTAACCAAAGCCCTAGCGGGCCGATAAAAACGCTATTATCCCTAGTGGAGCCGTTTTTATCGGTCCGCTTTGTTTCTCAAGGAGTAGATATGTTCGCATCACTGCGTAAGGTTGCCAGTGCAGTTCTGGCAGCTACTGCCGCTGTGGCCCTAGCCGCCTGCTCTGGCGGTGCCACCCCCAGCTCTTCCTCTACCACCAGCGCTGCCAGTGAGCGCACCATCACCGTGTTTGCGGCTGCCTCACTGAAGGGCACCTACACCGAGATTGGTAAGAAGGTGGAGGCTGCCAACCCGGGTCTGAAGGTTAAGTTCTCCTTCCTGGGCAGTCAGGATCTAGTCTCTCAGCTCAGCAATGGTGCCGACGCCCAGGTGCTGGCCACCGCCAACAAGTCCACCATGGATGACGCCACCAAGGCGGGCGTAGTGGGTACCCCAACCGAGTTTGCCACCAACGTACTAACCCTGATTGTTCCCAAGGGTAACCCCGCCAAGGTCACCGGCCTGGATGCTTCCCTAGATAAAGCCAAGCTGGTTATTTGCGCCCCGGCCGTGCCTTGTGGTGCGGCCACGGTCAAGCTGTCCAAAGCCGCCGGTATCACCCTCAAGCCTGTCTCTGAAGAGCAGAAGGTAACTGACGTACGCACCAAGGTGGAAACCGGTGAGGCTGACGCCGGCCTGGTTTACACCACTGACGCTAAGGCCAGCGGCGACAAGGTTGAAACGATCAAGATCGACTCTCACGGCGTGGTCAACCACTACCTGATTGCCCCCACTAAGTCTGCCGCTAATAACAAGGACGCCAAGATCTTCATCGACTACGTCAACTCCAAGGACGGTCAGGCCATTTTGGCTAAGGCCGGCTTCGGCGCGCCCGCCACCAAATAAGGCCCGGTTCAGGCCATTTAAAACCCTGTAAACACCACTATGCGCAGCCCCACCGATAATTCTTTGTCCTCCCTACCGCTGAGCGTACGTGTCTTAGGCATAATTGCCGCTTTAGCGATTGTGACGCCGCTTATCGGGGTGGGGCTGTGCGTACCCTGGGGGCAAATTCCTACCCTTTTGGGCGGTGAAAGCGCCCAAATCGCACTGTGGCTTAGCCTGCGCACCGCCCTAATATCCACCCTGGTCAGCCTGATTTTGGGGGTGCCTTTGGCGCTGGTTTTGGCGCGCCAGTGGCCGGGAGTGGGTTTAGCACGCATTGTGGTGGTGCTGCCCATGACCATGCCCCCGGTTGTGGCCGGTATTGCACTGCTGGCCACCTTTGGGCGCCGGGGTTGGCTGGGTCCTAGCCTGCAAGAAGCCGGGATTTCTATCGCTTTTTCGACGACGGCAGTGGTTTTAGCCCAGGTGTTTGTGTCCATGCCGTTTTTGGTGGTCACTTTGGAAGCGGCTTTACGCAGCCGTGAGCGTCAGGCTGAACGCATGGCCCGCACCTTGGGGGCAGGCTCTTTAACGGTGCTAATGCGTATCACTTTGCCTTTGGTGGCTCCAGCTTTGGCGCGCGGCACCGCCTTGGCGCTGGGACGCGCGCTGGGTGAATTTGGAGCCACGCTGACTTTTGCGGGCTCGCTAGAGGGCACTACCCGCACTATGCCGTTAGCTATCTATTTGGAACGCGAATCTGATGCGGATACTGCCATGGCTCTGGCAGTGGTGTTGGTGGTTACTTCCGCGCTTGTGGTGGGCTTGACGGCGCTGCCTGGCGGCTGGATTTACCGCCTGCGCACCTGGGCTGAGCGTCAGCTGTTCAAAAAGATTGATGAAACTGGCGCTGCCAACAGTAAGCCAAGCCAGCTAGCAGCCCCCGCCGCCCCTGGCTCCAAGCTTGAACTGGTGGCTAAGCTGCCTGAGCGATCAATTGATAATGCCCGCCTAGAGGTTAGCCCCGGCCAGTTCCTGACTCTGATTGGCCCTAATGGCTGTGGTAAATCCACCCTGTGTTTAATGATTGCCGGCCTGCTACGCACTCAGGGGTATCTAAAAATTGCTGACAAAACCCTTGATGAGCCCGGCTGGCACGGCACTTTCGTCTCCCCCGGTAAACGTCCTGTGGCACTGTTGGCGCAAAACCCTGGGATTTTCACCCATATGAGTGTGCTAGACAATGTGGCTTTTGGCCCGCGTTGCCAGGGCCAAGGACGCCGTCGTGCCCGCCAACGCGCCTGGCAGGAGCTGCACGCAGTGGGAGCCAGCCACTTGGCTTACCGTCAAGGCGGCGAGCTTTCAGGTGGTCAGGCCGCCCGAGTGGCCTTAGCCCGTGCCCTGGCCACTAGTCCCCGAGTGCTGGTGCTCGATGAACCCATGGCGGCCCTGGATGTGCAGGCCCGCTCCCAGCTGCGCGCACGGATACGTGAGCGCACCCGTACCCGTGCTATCACTGTGGTGATGGTCAGCCACGACCTGGTAGATATTGCCTCCCTGAGTGACGCCGTCGCCGTCATGGACGCCGGGAAACTGATCACCCAAGGCCCCACCACCGAGATCCTTTCCACCCCCAGCACCGAGTTTGTTGCCAGCCTAACGGGGGCCAGCCTGCTAAACGGCACTTTGGCTGGGGACGAGTCCACCCCGCAGCTCAAGCTTGGTAAGGGTCTGAGTCTGCGCCTGGCCCAGTGGCCCCAAGCCAACGCCGACGAACCAGCCTGGCAGATGGGCGCCAAGGCGGTTGCGCTTATTAACTCCGACGCTATTGCGCTTTACCCGCAGCAACCTAAAGGTTCACCGCGTAACGTTATCCCGGTGAGCGTTAGCAGTTTGGATGGCGACGGCGCGGTAGTAAGTTTGTCCTTGCGCCTAGCTGATGGGCAGCGTTTACGCACCCGCCTAACCGCCGCCGCCATTGCAGAATTAGGCATCGAGGTGGGCACTAGTCTGTTTGCAGTTATCAAGGCCACGGCTATAACGCTGGAAGCACGCTAGAGTTACCTAAGCAAATATTTATCTGACCAGAGGGACCTTTACATGAACTGGATCGACGCCATCATCCTAGGCGTGATTGAGGGCATCACCGAATTCCTACCGGTGTCTTCCACCGGACACCTCAACATCGTGGAAAAACTGCTGGGCTACCAGATCAACTCTGCTGGTATGACCGCGTTTACCGCTATCATCCAGATTGGCGCGATCCTCGCTGCCGTAGTTTATTTCTGGTCTGACATCGTACGCATTGCTACGGCCTGGATTCGCGGCCTGCGCAACAAGGAGCACCGCGCTGACCCCGACTACACCCTGGGTTGGGGCATTATTGTGGGCTCCATCCCGGTGGCTGTGCTGGGCCTGGCGCTGAAGAACTTCATTGAAACCACTTCACGTAGCCTGTGGATTATTGCCGCCGCGCTAGTGGTGTGGTCACTGGTTATGTGGCTGGCTGACCGTAAGAAGAACCTGGACCGTTCCATGAACCAGGTGACCATTATGGACGCGCTGATCATTGGTCTGTTCCAGGCTTTGGCCCCGATTTTCCCGGGTATTTCTCGCTCTGGCGCCACCATCAGCGCGGGCTTGTTCCGTGGCTTTGACCGCGTAACTGCTACTCGTCTGTCTTTCTTCATGGGTATTCCGGCACTGGTGGCCGCAGGTTTACTGGAGGCCGTTACCGCCAGTGAAGATATCTCTTCTGACATTGGTTGGGGCCCCACCATTTTGGGTACCGTGGTTTCGGGCATCGTCGCTTATGCCACTATCGCCTGGCTACTCAAGTTCGTCTCCTCCAACAAGTTCACCTCATTCCTGATCTACCGCGTGATTTTGGGTGCGGTGATTGTGGTGCTGGTGCTTACTGGAGCTGTAGCCACTTCCTGATCAAAACCCACTGAGCCTAGCTTTAGGCGCCGTCGTCAGTGTCCTTTCGCCGTTAGTAGGCGGATTACTTCACTGGCGGCGGCGTCTGGTTCTAGACGGGTGGCCCGATGGCGCAGCACCACTTTGCGTCCGCCTAGTCCAGTTAGGTGGTGTAGGACAACTCCGGCAGGTGCAGGGAAACTACCTAGAGCCAGATGGGGTACCAGGCAGTAACCCAAGCCTTGCGCCACCATGGTTAGCCCAGTGGAGTAGTCGTTGATTTCATGGGTGGAGTTAAAGCGATGACCCAGGGCCCCCTCTAGGCGCCGCATGGCCGCACCGCCCGCCGTCGAAATATCCATATCCAGCCAGTTGAGTTTAGTTAGCTCGCTAAGTGAGGTCGGCACGGGCTGGTGTGGGGGCACTGCCAGCACCCAGGGGTCTGAGGTTAGGGGAATGTCTTTGGTGGAGCGGGTGGGGGTAAAAGTAATTGATTCATCTGCCTCTAGTAGCATCATGTCTAGCTCACCGCTGCGCAGGCGCCGGCGAGAAACTGCATCATCAAGCTCGTAAATGCGTAGTTCAATACCTGGATGCAGCTGGCTGATTTGTTCACGTACCGGCAGTAGCAGCGCCAAAATACCGGTTTGGAATGAGCCCACCCGCACTATACCGGTCACGCTTTGGCCACTGGAGGCTAACAACTCACGCTGTGCCCCTGTGATTTCAGCCTCGATACGTTCGGCAGCGTCAGTCAGCAGCCGACCGGCACTGGTTAATTGTGCACCCCGGGGCGTGCGCTCTAGCAGCTGTACCCCGGCTTCTTTCTCTAATAGTCTGATCTGCTGCGAAATAGCACTGGGGGAAATGCGCAAAGTATCGGAGGCTGCCACAATTCCACCGTTACGATATACAGCCAGCAGAATAGCCATGCGTCGCGGATCCAACTGCATGAAGTAATTCTACATACCCAATGCGTTTTTATTTAATTGATCTTCACTCTAAAAGCGCGTAAAAATATCTGCGTGACTTCCCTTGTTGACATCAGCGTCGCCGTTATCGGCTGGATCGGTTCCCTAGCTCTTGTAGCCGCCTACTTCCTAGTGGCGCGCGGCGTGTGGGCCGGCGATTCCCTAAAGTACAACGCTCTGAACATGTCGGGTGCGATTTTGCTGATTATCAACTGCGCCTACGTAAACGCTTGGCCTTCGGCTGTAGCCAACCTGTTCTTCCTGGCAGTGGGCGTATACACGGTTGTCACTGTTAAGCGCGCTTATATGAAGCAGCTAGCCAAGCGTCAGGCCGCAAAGCTGCGCCGTCGCAACAGCGAGCTTGACCTGCCGGTAGCCGCCTAAAATCTATTCAAAGCATCCGCTGATGCCTGCCCTGCCAAAATATTGGCAGGGCAGTTTTATTACTTAGTAAATAGGTCTGGAGACATATACCGATCTAACGTTGGCCCCACCAGGGCAGCTACTTCATCTCTTGGCATTGAGGCTAGAGGCTCAAACTTCATGATGTAGCGCACACTTATTAGGCCTAAAAGCTGGATGGTAATTAGATTCATGCGCACTGGCACCTGATCTAAACCCAAACTGGTAAATGTTGGCAGAGCTACGCGCAATGTAATGCGGTCTAGAAACATTTGTCGCACCCGCTCGTCAGAAGATAGTGCGCGCACCATGGCCACATAAGCTGGCCCCGATTCATTAGTTTCCACAAAGTTCAGCAGCTGGCGCAGTACCTGCGTTCCCCCACCCCCACCTTCCTCGGCTTGACTTACCCACCACTGGGCAATCTGCAGCGATTCCATTACCTGCGAGATAGCTTCAGCGAACAGTTCATCTTTGGAGCCAAAGTAGTAGTGAATCAGCTTGGCATCACACCCGGCCCGGCGCGCCACTGAGCGCATAGTGGTGCCTTTGTAGTCATGCAGCGCAAATTCTTCGCGTGCGGCAGCCAAAATTTGTTCTTTATCTACCCCACCCTTGCGCGGGCCACGTTTGGCTCCCCCGACGGCGTTAGCTGCTGAAGTCACGTCCCTACCGTATAGCGCGTCACATTACAGAGCAAGTATTTCCACAGTTGATGAAATATCTTAATATTTTCATCAAGCGATGAAATGCCGCGCCTGCTGCCCTACTGGACACCAGACACAATCAAAGGAACACACCATGAGGGCCTTATTCATCAAGGAATTTCAAGAACTCAAACGTGACCGGCGCACACTAGCCATGATCATCATGCTGCCACTGCTACTGCTGCTAGTGTTCGGCTACGCCGCCAACTTCTCCGTTGACCACATCAACGTCAAAGTCATCGGCCCCCAGGCCAGCTCAACTGTCAGCTATCTAAAATCCCTACCGGGAGCCGACAAATTCAACTTTGTGGCTGACCCTTCGGCTCCTGCCACCCCCACCCAGGCCCAAAAGCTACTGCGCTCGCCCAGCGGCGACGTCGTCGTTATCCCCAAAGCCAAGGCGGGAACCTTAAGCCAGCGGGTGGATGTCTACTTAAACGGCGCCAAACTCTTTACCGCCCAAAGCGCCAAGGCCGACCTGGTGCAAATGCAGGCAAATGACATGCGCGCCCAGCTAAAACAGCTTTCCAGCGCCGCCACCCAAGCCCAGCAAAGCGCGCAGGGGCTACGCACTAACCCCGCCCAAGCCGCTAAAGCCGCCCAAGCCGCTAAGGAGCAAAGTCAAAAGCTGCAGGCCCTAGCCAAACAGGCTCAGGAAACTAACACCAACTGGATCAAGGTGGAGTTCAACCCTGATCTAAAAACCTCTTGGGTGATGATTCCTGGTCTAATCGGCCTGGTGATGGCGGTTATCGGCACACTGATCACCTCTATCGGCATGGTGCGTGAGCGCGAGGCCGGCACCCTGGAGCAGCTGGCGGTTATGCCGATTAAGGCCCGCTCAATTATTGCCGGCAAAATTTCGCCCTACTTTATGCTGGCGATTGTAGATATGAGCGCGGTGGCGCTGGCCGGCGTGTACCTGTTCGATATTCCCTTCAACGGACAGCTGTGGCTATTTGCGCTGGCCGGGGTGCTGTTCCTGGGCGTGGTGTTAGGGCTGGGAGTGCTGATCTCCACAGTTTCGCAGACCACGGCGCAGGCGGTGCAAATGGCGATTATGACCATCATTCCCCAAACACTGCTTTCGGGCCTGGTTTTCCCGCTGGAATCTATGGCCACCTGGGTGCGCTGCATCGGCTATCTACTGCCGCTGACCTGGTTTGTGCAGGTTTCGCGCGGGGTGATGCTTAACGGTTCTAACGCCGCGCAACTGTGGCTGCCGCTTAGCATTATGGCGCTGCAATGCGTACTACTTTTCGGGGCGGCCACGGCCCGCCTGGCTCGTTCGCTACGCAGCATTTAAGGGGTTAGCCATGATTAGTTTTGAAAATGTGCGCTGCTTAGGCCTGGAGGGTACCTGCCTTACTTTTGCTCCCGCTAGCGTCAGCAGCATCATTGGCGACGGCGCTAGTGCTAAGGATGCGATCTTAGCGCTGCTTAACCGCCGTCGTCGCCCCACCCAAGGCAAGGTCAGCGACCTGCCCGAGTCCACCCAGATTGGCTATATGCCTAGTGATTCGGGTACCTGGCCTAATTTGAGCGTGGCCGAGAACTTACGTTTTGTGGCAAAAATTTTTGGTCATTACGACGACGCCCGCGCCCAGCAGCTGTTAAAGGCAGCTGACCTGGATCGTTTCACTGACCGTCTGGCCCGTAACCTCTCTGGGGGAATGCGTAAAAAGTTGGGCGTGATTATGGCGGCCCTACCTGAGCCGCAGCTGCTGGTACTAGATGAGCCCACTACCGGGGTTGATCCTGACTCACGTACAGCTATTTTGTCTTTAATTAAGGCTGAAGCGGCCCGGGGCGCCACGGTGGTGGTGGCCACCACCTATATTGATGAGGCTGAAGACTCTAGCCAAATTATTTTGACTTTGGGCTCACGGGTGATGGCCACCGGCACCGCTAAGCAGCTAATTGCCTGTGCACCCAAGCTTGATGAGCAAACTGTGGCTGGCTTGGGCGAGCCTTGGCAGCGCAGCGCGCCTCTAGAGCGGGCCTGTATTGCCTGGCAGCTTTCCACCCAAGCCAGCTCTGATTGGCAAGGTTTTAGCGCAGAGCTAGGCCAATCAGGCAAGGCAGGGACTAGCAACTCAACCCCCGCACAGCCCACCAGCTCAACCCAGCCGCAGCCCACCAGCTCAACCCAGGCACAGCCCGCCAGCTCAACCCAGGCAGGCAGCGGCAAGTCAGCAACGGCCCCCTCCCCCAAAGCGCAGGACTTGATTAGCGTGCAGGAACTGCGCAAACGCTTTGGCGATTTTGAGGCTCTTAAAGGCGTGTCTTTTGCTGTCTCGCCGGGTGAAATTGTGGGTTTAATTGGCGCTAACGGCGCCGGTAAATCCACCAGTATGCGCATTATTTTGGGGTTGGAAGCAGCCACTTCAGGCCAGGTTAGCGTGCTGGACCAACGCCCCGGCAGCCTGCAGGCGCGCAAGCATTTAGGGTACGTACCCCAGTTTGTGGGTTTGGCGCCATCGTTGAGCGCAAGTGAAAACTTGATTTTCAATGCGCGCCAGTATCAGTGCCAGGTCCCCACCCAGGTGGGCCGGTGGGCCAGCAGTTTTGGCAGCAACCCAGTAGCTAACTTGCCACTGTCTACTAGGCGCATGTTGGCCTGTATGAACGCCACTATGCACGCTCCGCAGCTGCTGATTATGGACGAGCCTACTTCCGGTATGGATCCGCTAGCCCGACTGCGGCTTTGGCAGTATCTGCGTCAGTTGGCCTCCAGTGGGGTGGGGATTTTGATTTCCACCCACTACTCCTCTGAGGCGGCCCAGTGCGATCGGGTGGTACGTATGCGTGCCGGACAGGTTATTTAGGGCCGGGCGCCGTCGAGCCTTACTGGAGCAAACTGAGGTGAGAAGAGGCGTTAGCGTGCAGGTTAAAGCCACTGGCAGGCAGCAACCCCCAAGGAATCAGGGCCGGGCTGGTGCGGGCCGAAAGCTGCACCTGCACCTTGTCTCCCTGCACGCTTAAACCACTAAGACTAACTGCACTAAGGCGCGAACCAGCCAAAGGGCCATTAGGGTCACTGCCTTGCTGTGCCACGCACGAGCTGGCTGTTTTTTGGGCGGCAAGCGCATCTAGCTGACCCTCACTGCCAACTTCACGGGCCGCTAAGGCCACGCAGTTGTCGGCCAGGTAGGTTAGGCGTTTAAGGTCAAGGTAAATCGCAGTGGCAGTAGCCAAAATCAGGATCAAAGCCAACACCACTGCCCCTACCCCAATTCCTAGCAGCATGGTGCTGCCGGACTGGCTGGCACAGGCCCGGCGCATTCGAGAGGGCACTTGACAGTGTAAGGTGCGCATTATTTAGCCCCTTTCCAGCCGCGTGTATCAGCTAGCTGCACCTGCCGAGTAGCACTTAAACTCACTGGAGCTAAGCCCTGACCTGCCCGGCCAGTTCCCGGCAGGGCCACTTTGGCGCTAATCGAAATGCTCACGCGCCCATCGCCGCAACCTGGGCTAAGGCAACTAATGTGCATGGCTTGGCGGGCATCAGCCTGCACATCTTGATCATCCAAGGCCAGTTGGGCGGCGGTGTAGGCCTGCGAAACCTGTTCCGGGGTGCGTGCGTGCATAGCCACCTGACCAGCTGCCTGCACCGCCGACTCTAAAGCCAGCGCCGTGGCCTGCAGATACGACAGGTAAATAATGAAATACACCAGTGGGATCACGATTATGGCGGTCCAACCAATAAATTCCACTGTGGCACTGCCGCGTTGAAAATCTAGCTTGCGCATGCGAGCCCCTAACGCTGATAGCTACGCTGGTCAACCGCATGGCCGCGCACCACCACGCTACCCGTGGGAGACCATAAGCCAATCACCGGTAAAGGGGCACTGACCTGCACTTGTACCAGCGACACTGAGCCGCGTTGCAGGTGAGAAACCTCAGATTTAGTCGGGTAGTTGGCACGCAAAGCCCCGTGGCATAGCTGTTGTACGCGCGCATTGGCTTCAGCGTCACTGGCCCCCACCAACGCAGCGTGACGGGCGGCGTCGGAGGCGGCGTCGGCCAAAATATTGCGCACGTACAGGCTAAGCGTCAGCTGTAGCAAGGCCGCAGTTACTGCCATGACCAGCACCGCCACTAGCGACCATTCCACCAGCACCGAGCCTGCCTGGTTAGAGTGCACCACCTGGTTAGAGTGCACTACCCGGTTAGAGCCGCCCTGGTTAGCGCGCACTTGGCGCAGCCGGAAAGCCTGGCATACCCGGTAAACCGGATGTAGCCCGAAAACCTGGCGCAGCTGGTCGTTAACCCATGCCAGCGACTTTAGAGATGGCATTGTTGAACACTTCCACAAGTACCTTGCCGGCAACAGTCCACAACGCCACCACCAAACCGGCGCTCATCAAGGTGACCAGTACCCAGCCGGGCACATCACCGCGCTGGGAGCCAACGGCCCCACGCAGCGCGCGCAGCTTTGAGGCAGCCTTAACTACCATGTTTTTCATCAGTCATTCTCCTTTGAATTTCTTTATGGGTGCGCCCGCCCCGCCTTGAGACGGGCGTAAATTTCACAGCTTAAAGTGCAACACCGCCAATCCCGGGTAGAGCGCAAACACCACCGTTACCGGCAGCACTAGGAAAACCACCGGCACCATTTGGGCGATCTCTTTACGTCCGCCCTCCTCCATCAGGGCACGGCGGGCAGCTTCACGCGCGTCATAGGCTTGGGCGCGCAACACCTCAGCCATAGGCGTGCCGCGTTCAATAGCCACAATCATGGCCTGGCAAAAGCGGCTTAGGGCCGGCAACTGATTGCGTTCAGACAGATCCTCCAGAGCCACAGCCAAGCGGCTACCGGCACGCATCTGCGACAAGGTGGCTTGCAGCTGGTCATGCATAGGCCCGCTGGACTGCATACATACGCGCTCAATAGCGTTTTGCGGACTCAGCCCCGCCCCCACCGCCAGGGCCAACAGCTCTACCGTGTCAGGCAACTGATCCACCAGCTGCTTTTGGTAGCGGCGTACTTTAACGCTCAGGTACCAGTCGCGTGCAGACAGTCCCACAACCGCTGCGATCAACGCCAACACCACTACCCCCAGCGGGGCCACATGGGTGAAACGGCTCGCCCCCACCCCAAAGGCGATGGTAGCTACCAGCGCGGCCACAGCGCAGGCCAGCTGTTGCAGGCGGAAATCCTCCACGCTCAGGGGGCTGTTAATGCGGTTTAGCCGACGACGCACCGAACCAGAGGAGGAACCAGTATTTTCTACCGCCCGCCCCAACTGCGCCACCAGGGCCCCCATAAAGGAACTGAAAGAACGCGAATTTTCCGCGCTAACGCTACGTTTACGTAGATGCACATAGGGCTCCACGCGGCTAGCCAAGGTAGGTGGGGAAGGGAAAAGGGCGCGGTAAATCAGCCATACCCCGCTAGAACCCAAGGCGCAGATAACAAAACCCAGTGCAGTTACTTGTCGCATCATCACCGCACCCGCTGTTCTTCATGCAAACGCCCCAGGCGCAGCATCAGCCAGTAGGCTCCCGCGCAGGTAAGCGCCCCAATCAGTAGCACCAGGGCACCTTGGCGGGTGGCGTAGGCACTGGCGGCACTAGGTTTAGTGGAAAGAAGCAGCAGCACAATCCAGGGCGCAGCCACGGCCACCTTAGCGCCGTTAACTGTCCAAGATTGGCGGGCTTCCAGCTCGCCGCGCGTGTGTAAATCAGCGCGCAGCATTTGCGAAAGTGACTGTAGTACCTGGTAAAGATCGTTGCCACCCACCTCATGAGCCAGCGCCAGGGCTTGGGCAATGCGGTCAGCTACCGGGTCTGCGCTGCGACGCTTGAAAGCTTCCAGCGAGTTTTCAAAGCTGGAGGAAACCGCATAGTCCACTGCGAAGGCAGCAAATTCGCCGCGCAGCTGTACCGGGCCATGCTCAGCTAAGTTAGCTAGGGCTTCGGGCAGGCTTAACCCGGCCCGGATGGAAGAAACCAGGGTGTCAATTGCGTCTGGCCACAGCGTGCGCAGCTCAGTGCGGTGTTTGCGGGCCCTAGAGTTAATCCAAACCACCGGCATGATCAAGGTGATTAGCGCAAATGCTAAAGCAATCGGCCAAGCTCCACTGACACCTAAAAAGACCAGGCCCACCACCAGCGCCCCCACCAGGCAGCCTGCACTAAAAGTAGCTGGCGAGGTTTTACCTACCCCGGCTTGACGCAAGTTGCGTTCCATGGCTTCGTTTAGGCGCGTTAGGCGTGGATTAGGTTCCGAAGTGCACGCGGCCAGAATGCTTAAACACCCCAGCGCAAATATCAGGCCTATGACTATCCCCATGGGCGCTCCTGTCGCAGTAGCTCACTTAGGTCAAAACCGGCGCGGCTAAAGCGCTGTGCATCAGGCGCCCCTAGCCCCCGACGCAGCACGCCGTCGCTATCGGTTTTATAGACACTGGCAAGCTCTATCACACCATTCTCAACGCGACCTGAAAGTGAAGCGATTTCTTCTACGCGCCGCCTGCCACTGCGATCCTGGTTTAAATGCACCACCAAATCCACGCAGCTAGCTACCGTGGGCACAACGAATGCGGCAGAGACGTTTTCGCCAGCCAGCAGCGGCAAAGTGCATAGTTTCACCACGGCTTCACGCGCAGAATTAGCGTGAATTGTGGACATTGAGGGCAGCCCCGAGTTCATGGCGATCAGCAAATCCAGGGCTTCAGCTTCACGCACCTCACCGATAAGCAGCCGGTTAGGGCGCATACGTAAAGATTCTTTAATTAGGCGCCGCAGTGGAATTTCACCGCGATCTTCAATATTGGCGCTGCGTGTTTGCATAGCTACACAGTCGCGGTTGCGCAGCCCCAGCTCAAAGACTTCCTCGCAGGTCACCACCCGTTCTTGGGGTGGAATGGCGGCCGCGAGGGCCCGCACCATGGTGGTTTTTCCGGCCTGCGTGGCCCCCGAAACCACCACATTCAAGCCCACGGCCACGGCGGCGTCGAGAAAGCGGGCAGCTTGGGCAGTTAAAGAACCCAGGCGCACCAGGTCGGCTGTGCGCGCGACTTTAGCTACGTGTTTGCGGATATTTACCGCCCATTTACCTGCGGTGATAGGTGGGATCACTACGTGCAGACGTTCGCCGCCGCGCAGTTGGGCGTCCACGAATGGGCTGGACAAGTCTAGGCGCCGGCCCGAAGCGCGCAGCAGGCGCTCGATTATTTGCTCTAGTTCCTGGCTTTCGAGGATGGTGGTGGTTAGTTCGCTGCGTCCACCGCGCGAAATAAACACCTGTCCGGGGCCGTTAACCCAAACTTCTTCAATGGAATCGTCGTCCAGGTAGCCTTGCAGCACCCCGGCGCCGGTCAGTTCTGCGCGGATTTGGCGGGAAAGCTGGTCTAAATCAACATCGCTGGGCACCAGCCCGGCATCTGCGCGCGCTACGTATTCTTCACGCACGTAGTTGATGATGTTATTGAGCTCGACGCTGTCTTTGAGCGGGTCAATTCCGGCCCGGCGCACAGCTTTGCGTACCTGCGTACCAAAAAAGTCTGTTGCCACCTTGGCCCCTAACTTCCCGCTCGATACCCCTATGAGCTGGGTAAATACCTTTCCAACTCCAGATTAACGCGCCGTCTAGTTTCCTGCATCACTTTTTTAAACTTTGTCCGATTGTGACTTGATTGTGTCTTTCTTAAGGTAAAGCATGTGGGCGTCACTTGGTACTAAAGTCCTATTTTGTTGCTGCTTACTTCTTCGTCAACGACGACGGCGCCCACCTGGCACCCGCCCGGCCCTTCCTGCCGGGAGCCCGCCCCTCCCGGCTCACA
>ERZ1699235.74-NODE-74-length-42324-cov-4.963078_pt1 | contig 42324 bp, 44 predicted proteins | sample MGYA00581546_ERZ1699235 | MGnify/ENA primary metagenome ERZ1699235 (study PRJEB42319, sample SAMD00040334) | human oral metagenome | material: saliva | host: Homo sapiens | study: EMG produced TPA metagenomics assembly of PRJDB4115 data set (Metgenomic analysis of... | reverse complement strand
TCTGGGACGCCACCAGGCCCGAGCGCCCCAGCGACCTCACCGACCTGCGCGGGGCCGCAGGCGACGTTCAGATCGTCGACGCGGCCACCGGCACCGTCATCGGCACGATCGACCAGGCTTCCGCCGACGCCCATGTCTTCCCCGGCGCCATCTACATCCACCAGGGGCGCACCTTCCACGTGCTCTCCCTCAGCTCCCTCACCACGCCCGCCGCACCAGCCTCCCAGGGATGGCCGCACACGCTCCTGCCCGAGGCGCCGGGCGGCTCACGGGGACCGGAGCAGCCGGTTGGGGGTCAGCGGGAGGGGGCGACGGCCTCGTCGATCATCATCCCGCCCGCACGGGCCGACGACGCGCGCGTTGCCCTGGTCGAGGAGGTGCGCACTCCCCTGCGCACGCGCTCGGCGACCCACACGAGCGTCGAGGTATGCGCGATCGAGGAGACCTACGTGTGCGGGGACGGCACGGTCACGTGGCATCACGGGCCGACGAACGTGTCGACGCGGGTCACCGACTACGACCTGCTGCGCCTGCCGGGGCTCGAGTTCATTCGTAACATCGAGCTGTTCCTGCCCACCCACACGCTGCCCACGAAGTCCACGTGGTTCACCCTCACCCCGGCGGCACTGGCCGCGATGGGGGTCGAGGCCGCGGACCTGGCGGGCACGCTGCACGCGACCGAGCACGCGATGATCGGGATCCTGCCCATCGTCGCCACCTGCGACCGCTGGGACTTGGGCGGCCTGTCCACCGAGCTGCACGACGACACTGGCGCGCCCACCGTCTTTATCCACGACGCGTTCCGAGGCGGTGCCGGGCACGTGCTCGCCGGCTTCGCCAGCGCTCGGTCGTGGGTCGCGGCCACGCTCGAGGCCGTCTCCTCCTGCGACTGCGAGTCCGGCTGCCCGCGCTGCGTCCAGTCGCCCAAGTGCGGCAACGGGAACGAACCCCTCTCTAAGCAGGGAGCGATCACGCTGCTCACCTACCTCCAGGAGCGCGCGCCGGGGGCATGAAGTCCGCGCTGTAGACACCCGAAGGGGCCGGCCATAAGGCCGACCCCTTCGAGTATCCCATCAACACAGTGCAAGTCTTCCGATGCGCTCCCTTTCTTGGCTCACCCTTTGTGGGTGTCGCCCTTGGCTTGATGACTATTAATGTACGAACCCCACCTGTGGGAACCATTGAACGAACCTGGCAATTTCCTGTGAGTTTTTCACTCGCCCGGTCCGGCGCGCGCCCGAGCGCTCACATTCGTTGAAATACCAGCGATTCTGACTGGCTGCGTGAGGACCACCAGGCAGTCAGAATCACGCACCTCGCAGGACTGGATGTCCACACCATTCGCGCGAGCAACGACGGAGGCAGCCGCGCAGGGCCTCTCCCCCACGTCCTCCCATGCGGCGGTGGCGGACTGCTCCGCCCCGGCCAGGGCCGCCAGGTCGGCGACGGCCTGCAGATGCACCCGCTCGCGATGAGCGACACCAATCCCGCCGAGGACCACCGCGAGCGCGAGCGCAAGAACAATCAAACCCACCGAGTTGACCGTTCCGGATCCTTCCTCGCCGGAACGGTCGCCGGCGCGCCCATACACGACAGGCCCACGTCGGGACACAGCCGCGCGTCCAGCTATCCGTACATGCGTCACGGCAGGTTCCCCTCGTCGATGGTCGTCACCGTGCAACGGGCGATGCCCCCGATCCAGCCGGCCGCCCCGCGGTAGGGGGCAGTGCCGGTGACGCTCACCCACCCATCCGAGCGAGTGACCGCATAGGAGCCGGGCGGATAGGCTGCTGAGGCCGCTCCCTGCGGGTCAGCCTGTCCGATGGAGGCAGCCCGCGCGCCCTCGCGCACCGCCTGACACAGGGAGGCTCCGGTCATCCCGGCCTGCGCGGCGGCGACGATGACGCCGATGACGACCGTGACCGCGAGGAAACCAATGGCGTGCTCGACGGTGACGTATCCGCGCTCATCGCTGTTCATCGGGTGCTGAGCGCCTCCTGGATGATGGACTCCAGGGCTGCCCGCACGGCGTCCGATTTGAGGATCACGATGAGCAAGCCAGCGAATCCCGCGGCGGCAATAGTCCCAATCGCGTACTCGACGGTGGTCGCGCCCTCCTCAGGATCACGCCCCTCCGCGCTATCCCCACCGGATCCAGCCCTCATGGCACGTCCCATATCCTGCACGGTCGCCATCGCGATGAGCTGGGCTCGCGTCACCGCGCAGTCGATTCTGTCGATGATCGTCATTGATCTGTCCTTTCGTCTCTCGCGCCTACCGACGCGTAGGGTCAGTGTGCGCGCCTGACGTTTCGCGGTTCCACGCGGATTGGCAGCCCTGTGGATAACTCGCGAGCCCCAGCGACCCCTGTGGATAAGAGCTACATGCCGATACCACCGGTGAGGGAGGCGAGGAGGGGCGCGATTCCGAGTGTGAGAAACGCGGGGAGGAAACATGCGCCGAGCGGTCCAACGAGCCGGACGCTGAGTTCTTCTGCGCGCGTCTTCGCCTCCGCCAGGCGGGTTCGACGTTCCCAGGAGGCACTGCGCGCAAGCATCGTTTCCGGTGCGCTGCCGCTGGTCCAGGCGGATTCGAGGGCGTCTCGCAGCGGGTGCACCCATGCCGGGGTCTCCTCCCAGGCCTCGCCCCACATAGACCCAAGCCGCAATGCGCAGGCCGTCCAGGAGAGAGACTCGCATGAGCTAGCCGATGCGAGCGCATCGAGGACGCGCGGGATCGCCGCACCGCATGCAAGCCCGGCGGAGGCGAGGTCGCAGGTCAGAGCAGCATCGGTATCCTCATCGGGTTGTCTGGCCCGCGCGAGGATCCTGCGGCACGAAACGATGCCCGCCACCCACGCGAGTATTCCGAGCAGAGCGCAGACCCTCCCAACGGTCGCGCCCGTGTAGAAATGCCATGGTGAGGCACCCAGCGCGAGGGCGGACACGATTCCGACCAGGGGAAGCGCCGCGAGGACGCGCGCGGACATGAGGGGACCGGCAGAAGCAACGCGGCGAGATTCTTCGACGGCTTGCGCATCGTCAACGCTGTCCCCGATGGCATCCAGGATGTCAGCCAGGGGCGCGCCGAGGCCGTTGCTGAAGCGGCAGGCCAGAGCGATGGACGCAGCTGCCGTTCTGGCAGCGTCTGCATCCGGGGATCGCGCGCGCAACGGGACGCTCCAGCGAGGAGGCTCGCGTGCCCATTCGTCGAAGATCGACGGGTATGGGTCAGTGTCGCGCACTGCGCCTCCCGCGCCGATGCGCGCGAGGGACAACGACCACGCTCGTGCCGTCGGCATTCCCGCACGCAGGCGCGTCGCGACCTCGGCGACCAGGAGGGAGAGCTCACGCGTCGTCGGCGAACCTATGGCGCGACCGCGGTGCCTCGCCCTGTTGTCGTTGCCCGCGAGACAGCGGAGTCTGCGCCCCCAGGCCCCATCGGCAGGATTGCGTGAGCTGCGCGGGTACATCCACGCACGCACGATACGCTTCTCATGCGCTCCCCGATACACGGCCATACAACACCGTAAACACAGAGCAAATAGGCATATACCGAACACGCTGACCACCGCTACCTCGCCGAGGCCGAGGCAGTCCACGAACGCATCCCAGCCCACCCTCACAGTCCGACCCTTCGGGCGAGGGAGGCCCAGGCCTCGTGCGTGGTGACGCAGCCATCGGCGGAGGCGCTGAGCGCGACCGCGCACTCGAGTGGACCGCGAGCGCGCGTGAGGACCCCGACCTCGGACACCCATCGGCGGCCAGCTGCGTCGCGCCGCATGTGGAGGACGGCGTCGAGGGCGCTGGAAGCCTGGGCCGCGACGGCACCCTCCCCCATACCCGCGAGCGCCCCGAGCGCCGCAAGCCGCGCAGGCACGTCCCTCGCCCCGTTCGCGTGGATGGTCGCCCAGCCCCCGTCATGCCCCGTGTTGAGAGCCGTCAGGACGTCGCGAACTTCGGGACCACGACATTCCCCGAGGACGAGGCGGTCGGGGCGCATGCGCATGGCCGCGCGCACGAGGTCAGAGAGGGTGACGCCTCCTCGTCCTTCGACGTTTGGCTTGCGTTCGACGAGGTGGACGCAGTGCGGGTGGGCGGGCGCGACCTCGGCGACCTCCTCGATGCAGACGATGCGTTCGCCGGAGGGGACGAGGGAGAGGGCGGCGCTCAGGAGGGTGGTCTTGCCACTGCCGGTCGCCCCACTCACAAGGACGTTCGCCCGCGAGACAACGAGCGCCCGCAGGAGCATCCCCACCGCGCCGGGCAGTGTCCCGCAGGCCTCGAGGTCTGCGACGCCCAGCCGACGGGTGCCGAGGACGCGCAGGGAGATGAGGGTCCCCGATCCTGAGACTGGTGGGAGGACCGCGTGCAGGCGCACGCCGCCCGGCAGGGTGCCGTCGGCGATGGGGCTGGCGTCGTCGAGGCGCGCCCCGCAGGCGCTCGCGAGGCGTATCGCGGCGTGGCGGGCGTCCGCCTCGTCCCGGATGCCGGCGTCGACACGCACGAGTCCCCCTCCCCTGTCAATCCAGGCATGGGTGCCGTTAATGAGCACGTCGGTGACGGCCGGGTCGTCGAGTAGATCGGAGAGGGCGGGGTCCATGCCCTTTTGGCGTGCGCGCAGCATCTCGAGCGTGCCAGCGGCTTCGCGTGCACCACACCCGGGTCGCGACGCGTCGGCGGTCGCGCGGGCGGGCGGCGCGCCGCGCGCGAGCAGCATCAAGGCGTTAGGCATGGGCCACCTCCAGATACGGCGCGTCACCGTGATCGAGGGGGCGCTCGCGAGAGCGCGCCGGAGAGAGGGATGCGAGAGCCCGTCGCAGGGCACGCAGGTCCCGGCCCGGGTGCGTGGGGGCGCGCAGAATCGGCCGGGGTGCGCACGCATGCAGCCCCGAGCTACGCCTCCCACGACCTGTTGACACAAGCGTGATCGCGGGACAGGGAGGCGGATGGGATGCGAGGCTCGCGGCCATCGCCGACGCGCCCTCCAGGTCCGCGCGCGTGAGCAGGACGAGAGCGTCGGCGTGAATGACGGACGCACAGCGAGCAGCTCGCGCGTCCCATCGTCCCGCGTCCACGATGAGGGACGCGCGTAGTGATCGACAGGCAGCCACCACCCGCGGGTCGTCCGCGCCGGCCCCGCCGCGTGCATCGCCGACGAGGGCACGCACTCCGCCCACAGTGGGCAGGTGATCGCGCAGCGACGGCAGATAGGAGTCCTCGCCCGCATCGAGGTCGGCCCAGCGCACGCCGGGCGCATCGTGCTCGCAGGCTCGCGCGAACCCGGGCACGGACCCGGAGGCATCGACAACGATGACCTCCCGCGCATCCCCGCGTTCACGATCCGCACGCCTACGCCACAAACGCTCGCGGGCACCTCGACGACGCCCACACTCACGGGCCAGGAGCCGCACAACGCTGGTAACGCCGACCCCGCCCGCGGTCCCGGCGACCACCCACACCGCGCCCACCCTGCCCGACCGGCGACCGGCCTCGGCGATCAGAGAGACGAGGAGGGCCGTATCCACGGGTAGACTCACCTGTCCCCCATCCCCGACGCGCACGCATGGGGCACCCGGGGGCACGGGCGCGCCCGGTGAGGCCAGGACTAACGAGGCGTGCGCCGGGTTCGACGACACGCGCGCCCCCGCGAGCTCCACCGCGTCACGGGCGTACTCCAGGTCCGGCGGGGTCAGGCCAACGAGGGCGACGAGGCTCGGATCCTCGGTATCGTGGGTAGTCATGCAGCCACGATGCGCCTCGAGTACCCCACCGGTCCACACCCAGGCGCGCCCCTGTGGACAACATGGACCCAAAATGCCACCCTGTGCACAGAAGGGATCCGATGGAGGACCCCTGTGGATTGAGCCAACGCTGGAGTAGACGCCATGGTACGCGCGGCCTTTTTCGACCTGGATAAGACGATTCTGGACACGTCCTCGAACGTGGCCCTATCCGGTCCGTTCATCGAGGCGGGCCTCATGAACCGTCGCACCGCGCTCACCTCCGTCCTCGTGCAGCTGCCATACCTGCTCGCGGGCGCCGACGAGTCGCGCATGGAACAGATGGCGCAGGCACTGGGGCGCATGGGGCGCGGATGGAATGCCGCGTTCCTCGAGGCCACGGTCGAGGACGCGCTTGAGCGCACGATTCAGCCCGTCTGCTACGCGCAGGCGCTCGCGCGCATCGAGCAGCACAAGCGGGCGGGCGACGTCGTCGTCATCGCGTCGGCGTCGGTCGAGCAGGTGGTGCGCCCGATCGCGCAGATGCTGGGGGCTGACGAGGTCCTCGCCTCGCGCGCGGCGGTCGACGACGACGGGTGCTTCACGGGCGAGATCACGCACTTCAACCAGGCGCAGGGCAAGGCGGATGCCTGCGAGGCCCTGGCTCGCGCACGCGGATGGGACCTGTCGGAGTGTTCGGCTTACTCGGATTCGGTGTCGGACGCGCCGCTCCTGCGCCTCGTCGGCCACCCCTACGCAGTCAACCCGGACCGCGCCCTGCGCGAGATGGCGCAGCGCGAAGGCTGGCCAACCCTCACGTTCACGTCCACGGTGCGCGTCCTACCGCGCGAGGTTCCCACGCCCGCGAAGGTCGCGGTACCTTTCATCGCCGGCGTCGCCGTGGGCGCGGCGGCCTGCATGCTGCTGCGCCGCTGAGAAACAGCCTTAGGAGAGGCGGCCCGCCTGCACGTGGCGGGCGACGTCGCGCCCCACTTTGGCGCCGTAAACGACTCCCACGCAGTAGTGGATGATCCACCGGGCCAGGCCGGCCTCGTCGGCGCTCACCCACCCGGCGAGTTCGCGCCCCGCGCGCGCCGGATCGAGCGCGTCGTAGGCGCTCGGCACGCACACGCCGGTCGGGTCAACGCCTCGGGTGACGAGGATCCACCGCGCCAGTCCGCCCCCCACGACGGACGAGGCCGGATCGAAGACGCGCCGGAAACGGAAGTGGGCGGTCACGGCGGCGGCGACCGCGAGGCCGGGCGCATCGGCGCGCGTGTAGGCGAGGGCGGGTGCGAGCAGGGCGGGATCGGTGGGGACTGCAACCGTGTGGGACTCGACGAGGCCTGAGGCGACCAGGCCGGAACAGGCATCCCTATGCAGTCCCGCGATCAGCGCGGGCATGGGCGTGGGAGCGACACGAACGCCCCCTTGAGAACGTGTGTTGAGAGCAGGGAAGCGCGAGGCCAGGTTCCACTGCGAGCGCCAGATCCCCAGCGCCAGCGCGGCTCCCGGGTCCGAGCCCGCTCCCCCATCGTCAGCCATAGACAGGGCACGCACGTCGTCGACGCTCGTGCGGGCACCCTCGATGATGGACAGGGCGGCGGCTTCGCGCACGGCTGCCTCCGCGCGTGCTTCCTCCCAGCCTCGGCGCAGCCCCTCACTGAAACGCAGGTCGGCGAGCGCCGCGTGCGCCTCGTCCATGGCGGATGCGACGTCGGGGCGGGCGGCTGCCGCCTGCAGCACGGCGGGCGCGGGGTCGACGAGGGCTTCGATACTCACCCCTCTACACTAGGGGCATGACGCTTTTGCAGCATCGAAACTTCTCCGCGCGCCTGCGCTCGGGGTTGTTCGCTTTTATTTTCGCGCCGGTTGCCCTGGTGTTTCTGGGTTCATCGATGGTCGACGTGCAGGCCTTGGCTTCGGTCGGGCAGCCCCTGGCCTCAGTGGAGGGCCTCATCGGCATGGCCTTGGCGTCGATGCTGATCGCGCTGATCGCCTTGAACTGCGAGGAGTCGAGCGCCGGCATGGTCGTCACATTCGTGTGGTCACTCGTCGTGGGGGCCGCGCAGTTCCTGGGAGTGGCGCGTCTGCCGCTGCTCATGAAGTCCTCGGTGGGCGCCGAGGACATGTTCGCCGGTGTCCTGTGGTGCCTATACCCGGTGTGCCTCTCACTCATGCTGGGCGCGTGCGCGCTGACGATTAAGTCGGTGCGGGTGCGCGCGGGCAAGGACACACGCATGCCGCTCGCCCGCGTACACCGTCACGCGTTTGGCACAACGGTCGCGCTGCCGGCGTCTGTCGCCGCCGGTGTGCTGATGGTGGCCGCCGCGCCTTCTGATTCGACGAACGTTGCCGCGATGGGGCTCGAGGGCGTGCTCGAGGGGCACACGCTCATGCCGTTGCTGGCCCTCGGGGCAGGCCTGGCTTTCGCCCTGTTGGTGGTGAGTGCGCGCTGGTCGATCACGGGCACTCAGATCGCCACGTGGACCATCCTCGTGCTGCCAAGCTACGTGATTCTGCCGGTGTGGGCGTCGCTGACGGGAAACGTGATCGTTCCCGGCCCCTCGATCATGACGAAGTTCGCGCTCGCCTCTCCGCCCCTGGCCGCCCTCGGCATGGCGACGGGATGCGCGTCGATGGGCGTGCTGTGGGCGCGGGTGCGCGCCCTGAAGAACCTGGATGCGTCGCACGACGCATCGGCGAATGAGGGGCCTGCCGAGGGCTAATGCGCGCAAGCGCGCATGCGGACCGTAATATGTGGGCAGATATAAGGAGGAAGCATGTCCGAGAACGAGTTTGACATCCAGCGCGACCGCGCCGAGGAGGACCGCGAGAACGTGGTACTAACCGGTGAAGAGATCGAGCTGCCGGGCGAAGATTCCGACGCGTCGGCGATCATCGGCGAGTCCAGCGAGCCCATCCACACGGGTGAGATCGAGGCGGTCGCAATCGGAGGACTGACGGGACGCGTTCCGGCTGCTGCCCCGCTCAAGCCCACGATCGAGGACAAGATCTCGACGGGTGAGCTGCCCGTCGTGACTGCCCCGGAGGGTGACCTTCCGATCGTATCCCCGACGGATGAGGCCGAGGACACGGCCGAGGTTTCTTCCGACGACTCCGCGGACACGGTGTCCGAAGAGGTCGCCGATCAGCAGGAGGAGCCCGCCGAGGACAACGCCCCCGCCAACGAAGAGCCCGCGTCCGAGCAGGCCGACGAGGAGGACGCGCCGTCGCAGGACGCCGCTCCCGAGGCCGAGCAGACCGATGATGCTTCGGACGAGGTGGAGACCGTCGACGCTCCCGAGCCCACGCTGGCGCCCGTCATGACGCCCGCGCAGGCTGCCGCGGCGATGGGTCTGAGCACGGACGACGCCGCTGAGAAGGCCGAGGAAGCTGACGATTCCACCGACGAACCGGCTACCGACGATGCTGATGCGGCTCACGAGGCGGAGGAATCAGCCGTCGGCGGCGCCGCTGCCGAGCACACGCTGACCTCGCGTCGCTCAATGATTTTCGGCGATGACGACGATGCCACCTCTCCGTCGATCCCGGCGCTCACGCCTGTCGAGCAGGACGAGACGGCCTCCTCGGACGAGACCGAGGATCCCTTCGCCGAGCTCGACCCGCCCACCGAGGAAGCCACCCCCTTCACCGAGCCGACGACCCAGCTGCCCACCCAGGACGCCCAGGCCTCGTACTCCTTTGAGGACCAGGACGCCGCCGAGGAGGCTCGCCCGCGCCGCCGCTCCCTGCTGGGCGAGGGCGACAACGACAGCGAGGCCGCAACCCTGGCCGCGATCGCGTCGACCGCCGCGCGCGGCGACAAGTCCGAGTCCCCGCGACTGGACGACGAGCTCTTCTCCGCCGCCCCCGAGGTCACGGAGATGCCCTCGCGCACGGGCGCGCACTGGCTGTCCTTCCTGCTGTTCCTCCTGCTCGTGCCCGCCGGCTGGTACCTGGCCGCCGACGCGGGAGCGCGCATGACTCTGGCGGACGCCGCCCCCATGTACACGGGCGTCGCATCCATCGTTGCGCTGGGCGAGCTCCTCGGCGCGACCCTTATCTCCGCGATCCTGTTTGTGACGGCGCGCCGCTCCTCGCTCGGTGCGTGGCTGATGGGCCTGGTCACTCTGGTCGTTGGCCTTCCGTGGATCATGGCCCCCGGCATGACGGGCGCGTCGGTGTTGTCCGCGCTCACCGCGCTGACCAACACGGGCTCCCTGGGCGCGAACCTGTCGCACCACCTGCAGGCCTCCGGTTACTCGGGTCGCTTCGCCCTGCTGGGCATCGCGCTCCTGGGCCTGGCGTACGTGTCGCACTCGGCGCGCCGCACCGGCCGCGAGGAGGAGGCCCTGCGCACCTCGATTGAAGCCATCAATCCGGCGGGCGCCTTCTACTCCAAGCGCGCCCGCAAGAAGGCAGCAAAGGACGCGGCCCGCAAGTGAAGACCTTGATTCCCGCCAGCGTGATCGAGCTCGAGGGTCCCTGGACCCACCGGCACGTGAGCGCTGGCGGCGCCGCATTTCACGTCGCCGACATGGGTGAGGGTATGGATCATGCCCTCGTTCTCCTGCACGGCTTCCCGGAGCACTGGTGGGCATGGCGCGACGTGCTTCCCACCCTCGCTGAGTCCACGTCTCGCGTGTTCGCCCTCGATTTGCGAGGCTTCGGAACCTCCGACCTGACACGCGGAGACTGCGATCTCCAGCAGATGGCGAACGACGTGATCGGCGTTGTACGTGCCCTCGGCGTGGCCTCGTTCTCCGTGGCCGGCATCGGGATCGGTGGCACGGTCGCGTGGATGATCGGTGCCCTGGCACCCCTTGAGCTGCGTTCTATCGCGGTCCTGTCCGCTCCCCACCCGCTCGGCGTCCAGCCCGTCATCGGCCGCGCACCCTGGGCGGGTGGCCGCGTCCTGCAGGGGCGCCTCGCTCTGCCCACCGGGCGCGAGCGCGCACTGCGATCTGGCTCCCTCGTGACGACCGTGTTCCGCGCGTGGGCATCGCCCGGGAACGTGGACGGCCTCGTCTCTCAATCGGGCACGTACCGCGCTGCGCTGCGCCGACCTTTTGCCGCACACACGGCCCTGCGCGGCCTGAGCGCCGCCCGCAAGATCTCGCGCGAGGAGCGTCGCCTCCTCGCCGAGCCGGTGCGCGTGCCCGTCCTGTCCCTGGTGGGACGCGACGACGGCGCCTGGTCTGCGCTGGATCACGCGGCGGACGCCCAGTTCGTGGATGCGCCGCTGACCCAGATTGTCATTCGCGAGGCCGGACACTTCCTCCCCGAAGAAGCACCGCAGGCGGTTGCCGAGGCTCTGTCAGCACACGTGGTAGCACACGCCAACTAGTGCATTTTTCATTAGACAGCTCACACAAAACACGAAATGAAGCCCATTTCACCTGATAGATAGGGCATAATGGTGTGATGCGCGGTACCTCCTCGTGAGTGGTATTACGTATGGGATCCACTGCGCAATCCAAATCGAAACGCCCGAGCAATCGGGCACGAGCGGAAGGAGCTCCGCACCATGATCGGTGACGGAAACTTCATCAGCCAGGTGCCGCTGTTCGGTGGCCTTGATGATGCACAGCAGGTGTCCCTCCAGCAGAAGATGGGTCATACGACCCTGCGTCGCGGAGAGACTCTCTTCGACGAAGGCGATCTCGGCGATCGCCTGTACATCGTGACCGAGGGCAAGGTGAAGCTCGGCCACACGTCCAGCGACGGCCGCGAGTCTCTGCTCGCAGTCCTGGGCCCCGGAGAGATCATCGGTGAGCTCACGCTCTTCGATCCGGGCCCGCGCTCGACCACCGCAACCGCCGTTTCCCCGGCGTCCCTCCTCTACCTCGAGCACGAGGATCTCATGCACGTGCTCGACACCAACCCCACCCTGGCCAAGCACATGCTGCGCGCCCTTGCGCAGCGCCTGCGCCGCACCAACGAGTCCCTCTCGGATCTCGTGTTCTCCGACGTTCCCGGCCGCGTCGCCAAGGCCCTCCTGGACCTTGCAGACCGCTTCGGCACCGCGACCGACAAGGGCGTCCACGTCCCCCACGACCTCACGCAGGAAGAGCTCGCCCAGCTGGTCGGCGCCTCCCGTGAGACCGTGAACAAGTCTCTGGCCGACTTCGTGTCGCGCGGCTGGATCCGTCTGGAAGGTCGCGCCGTGACCCTCCTCGACGTCGATCGCCTGGCGCGTCGCGCTCGCTGACCGCAGCCTACACAGGGTTGGGCCCGACACCTCGCGGTGTCGGGCCCAACCTTTTGCTTGACGATATGAACGAGGCCATGGTCCCTCGTGCGATGTCCGCACGAGGGACCACGGCCTCGTTGATGCGCAGAGCTGCTGCGCGTCAGTTCTGAACGGCGGGCGTTTCCTCAATCGGACGCTTGAGGTAGGCCACCAGGTTCTCGGAGCCCGTGGGGCCGGGGATCACCTGGACGAGTTCCCACCCGTCGGCGCCCCACTGGTCGAGGATTGCTTTCGTCGCATGCGTGAGCAGCGGAATCGTGGAGTATTCCCATTTAGTCATGGCTCCATCCTACCCGCCCGCCATCTGAGGGCGCACGAAGGACAGTACCTTTGGGACATGTGGGCTGCGCAGCTCGCGGGCGAGCGGCTCGTCAGAAGTGCGTAGCCACTCCAACCAATTGTCCGCGTGCGGATAGTGGCGCAGGATCGCGCGGCGTTCCCGTTCAGTCAGGCCACCCCACACGCCGTAATTCGCCTCGGATTCGAGAGCGTCGGCGAGGCATTCGAGGCGAACCTCGCATTCATAGCAGCGCATACGAACCTGACGCTGGGACGCACCCTGCACGAACAGCACGTCCGGTTCGATGGACGCGCAGAGCGCGCGGGCGACCCAGCTTTGGTCGTCGCCTTGCGTTGACATCGTGGAACTCCACTTCACTGTATTACGAGCCCTGCTTGTGACCATACACACATACGATTGTGGGTGCAAACGCTGCGACCACGATTGCAGCCATCAGGCGTGACCCATCAGGCAATTCTCACGCGTCGCCAAACGCCAGATGAGCACGCCGCCACGTAAGCTAGGAATATGTCGTACTCTCACTCTCGTGCTGTCCGACCGGCCCAGCTGCTCGCGCTGCTGATGGCATTCCTGAGCGTGTCCGCGCTCATGGGTGTCGTCGGAGCAGGCATGCTCGTCCCCATTGCCGGCCCCACCGCGCTCGTTGCCAAGTCGGTTCCCTCCGTCTTCAACGAGCTCCCCGGTGATCTGCAGACGGTCGCTCCGGCTGAGGAATCGCAGCTGCTGGATTCTTCCGGCGCCGTGATCGCCCACTTCTACGACAAGCAGCGCATCGTTGTGCCCAGTGCCAACATCGCTGACGTTATGAAGAAGGCAATCGTCGCGATCGAAGATAAGCGCTTCTACGAGCACAACGGTGTCGATGCCACGGGTATCGCTCGTGCGCTCGTGACGAACCTGGGCGATAGCGGCCGCCAGGGCGCTTCGACGATCACCCAGCAGTACGTGCGTAACTCGCTGGCAGAGCGCGGCTACCTCGAGGGCGACGCGGACCAGGTGAGCGCAGCGACCGAGCAGACCACTGAGCGCAAGCTGCGCGAAATCAAGTACGCGCTGGCATTGGAGAAGACCCAGTCGAAGGACGAAATCCTCACGGGTTACCTCAACATCGCCCCCTTCGGCCCCATCACCTACGGTGTCGAGGCCGCCTCGCAGCGCTACTTCTCCAAGTCGGCGTCGGAGCTGAACTATCTTGAGTCCGCGCTCCTCGCGGGCCTCGTTCAGTCCCCCGTCCAGTACGATCCGCTGACGCACCCCGAGGCCGCCCAGGAACGCCGCGACACGGTCCTGGCAACGATGCTTGACCAGGGCGTCATCACGCAGGAAGAGTACGACGAGGGCATCGCAACGTCGGTCGATTCGATGCTGCACCCGACGGTATCCTCGGAGGGCTGCTCGGGCGCCGACTCCTCGAAGGCATACTTCTGCGACTACGTCCTGTCCCAATTCCTGGAGGACCCGACATTCGGCGCGACGCGCATCGAGCGCGAGCGCCTGCTCAAGACCCAGGGCATCACGATCCGTACGACGCTGGACACCGCGAAGCAGGACGCGGCCTACGCCTCGTTGACGAACGCGATCCCCGTGGGCGACGCCTCCGGCCTGAACGACGCGCTCGTGTCGCTGGACCCGCGCACCGGCAAGGTGCTCGCGATGGCCCAGAACACGACCTACGGCATCGAGAGCGGCCAGACCATGGCAAACTACTCGGCCGACGGTAACTTCCAGGTGGGCTCGACCTTCAAGGTGTTCACCCTCCTGCAGTGGTTCAAGGAAGGACACTCGGCCTACGAGACCGTGGGGTCGGCCAACACGTTCTACCCGAACGGCTCCTTCAAGTGCGATGGCCGCTCCATCACCACCGAGGGCTACCAGGTCAACGACCTCGCGGGTAAGACCGGCACGATGAACGTCGTGCGCGCCACCGGCCAGTCGGTCAACCAGGCGTTCGTGAACATGGCGTCGCGCGTGGACTTCTGCTCGATCTTCGAGACCGCCTACGACATGGGCATCACGGAGGACGGCGAGGTCCCGGCCCCCTTCCCCGCCAACATCCTCGGCTCCGTGTCGAGTTCCCCGCTGCACATGGCGTCCGTGTTCGCCACGATCGCGAACTCCGGCCAGCAGTGCAAGCCCCAGTCCATCGAGTCCGTGACCGACCGCGACGAGAACGTTCTCAAGGAGTTTGCGGCGGACTGCAAGGAGGTCATCTCCCCTGACCTTGCGAACAAGACGGCGGCCCTTCTGACGGCCTCGGCCGGCCAGTACTACACGTCGACGCGCCTGGGCGACGGTCGGCCCTTCGCCGCGAAGTCGGGTACCACCGACGGGCACGCGAACACGTGGCTGACGGGCTTCACGCCGTCGCTCGCGACGTCCGTGTGGGTGGGTCACGGCGACAACTCCTCGCAGGAAGTGTCCGGCGTTGTCATCAACGGCGTGTACCACTCCGAGATCTTCGGTGAGACCTATGTCGGCCAGAACATTTGGGCACCCTACATGACGCAGGCGCTGGCGGGCACCCCGGTGGAGGCCGTGTCGAACGCGAACATCGGCGCGTCCATCCCGCAGCGCGGCTCGACGCCTGCTCCTTCGCAGTCCCCGACTCCGTCGCCGTCGCCGAGCCCCTGAGATGCCGACTGATACGGCACCGTTGCTTCAGGAGGCCACGGCTTCGTCCTCTCGACGAGGCCGTGGCCTCCTGCGCACCGCCGGCGCGGTCGTCGGTGGGCTGGGGCTTGCCGGGCTGGCAGCGGGCGGCGCCGCGCTGGCCTGGGGTTCGATCGAGCGCACCATGCCAATCCTGCGACGCTACGAGGTCCCGGTCCGCGCACGCGTCCCCGAGGTTCGAATCCTGCAGATTGCGGATCTGCACCTATTCGCGGGCCAGGAGTTTCTGCTGCGTTTCCTGTCCGACGTGGCCGCCTCGGAGCGCTTCGACATGGTCGTGGCGACCGGCGATAACTTCGGGTCCGTGGACGCTCTGGACATGGTGATGGATGCGTATCGTCCATTCTTGTCCTACCCGGGCACCTTCGTACTCGGTTCCAATGACTACTATTCGCCGATTCCGAAGCGGTGGAGTCGCTACCTGTCGCGCTCGAAGCCGCACCCGGCGCGCGTCGTTCCTGATCTTCCTTACCTGCCGATGGTGCGTCAGATGCGCCAGGCCGGCTGGGTGGACCTGTCGAACGCGTCCGGGACACTTCATCTGGCGACGGGCACGGTCTCGCTCCTGGGGACAGACGATGCGCATATTCACCGTGATCGCCTGGGGGCCCCGGCCTCGTCGTGGGCGGCACCCGATGTCTTGCGCCTGGGGGTGACCCACGCGCCGTACACCCGTGTCGTCTCCTCGCTCACGTCGAGGGGTGCTGACCTGATCCTCGCGGGTCATACGCACGGTGGCCAGATCGGTATTCCGGGGGTCGGCGCGATCATCACGAATTGCGATATTTCGCGCCCCTACGCGAAGGGTCTGAAGCGCTGGCAGGCACCGGACGGATCGACTGCCTGGCTGCACGTGTCCGCGGGCCTGGGCACGTCCCCCTACGCGAAGGTCCGCATCGCCACTCGCCCCGAGGCCTCACTCCTCCACGTGTACCCGGCCTAACCAGGCCTGTCACGCCCCGCCGTTTCTTCACACGCAGCTGTCACCTGGGCAGTTCAATGCGGCGTGGGACACACTTACGATGCTTGCTTGATCTCCGTTTGGGAATATCGGCGAGGTAAGGCTATACTCGAACGGCACCGGGGTGTGGCGCAGCTTGGTAGCGCGCTTCGTTCGGGACGAAGAGGCCGTGGGTTCAAATCCCGCCACCCCGACCGGTAGTCGCCGGGACCGTTTGGTCCCGGCGACTTTTGTATTCACACACATAGGATCACTGACCACTGGGTCGAATATTGTCCCGGCTACCGATTACACTGGGAATACTTCCATCATCAAATCTTTGAGGAGCAACCCCGTGAAGCGTCGCCTTGCAGCAGCTCTGCTCATCGCCACCCTCCCGCTCGGCCTGGCCGCATGCGCCAACACGAAGTCCGAGAGCGCACCCGCCGCCTCGAGCACGCAGAAGCCCACCCCCTCTGCGAGTGCTTCCTCCAGCGCTACACCCACGCAGAAAGCGGACACTCAGTCAAAGAAGGAAGCCTGCAGGATTATTGTGTCCGGCCTCAAGCCCATCCAGGACCTCAACCTGGTGGATCCGGATCAGCGCGAGGAAGGTTTCGCTCAACTATTCAAGGCATTGAGCTCCGACGAGATCACGAACAGCGAGGTGAAGGAAGCCGCAGACAAAGCCCTTGCGGACGCACAGGCATTCCACGATTTCATTGTCGCCAACAGTGACAGCGAGATCACCGAAGAGATCGAGGCAGAGGCCCAGCAGCTCCAGTCCACCTCCACCGCCTCCTACCGTGCGCTGCGAACGATGTGCACTGCGAACGAGTAATCCCATCATGAGCGCGTGACTGGCACGCTATGCGGGCATGGGTGAGGGCGGCTGCGAGGGTCGACCTCACCCATCTATCCACCTTGTGACACGCAAACGAAGCCCCGTGCCCAGGATCACGGACCACACACTGTAGTGACGCGCATCGCCGCGATACTCTCAAGAAGTTTGACCTCATCAACACCCCAAGGAGTCCTCCATGAAGCGCCGCATCGTTGCCGCACTCGTCACCACCCTCCTGCCCCTCGGTATGACCGGCTGTTCCATCGCATCGAAGACCTCCGCCTGCGAGGAGCTTTCCGGCCCCCTGAAGGAGGCAGGTGTCGCCCTCCTCAACGCACGCCTGGGCGAGGCGGAGAATCCGGGCGAATCGTTCACGAAGCTCGCCGAAGCCTACGAGACGGCTTCCGCAAAGATCGCCAACTCGGAAGTGAAGGCCTCTGTCGATCAGGTCGCAGCTGACTGGCGCACCGTCGCCGAGAAGGCTCAGGCCCTGTCCGAGGATCCGGAGAACGTGGACGAGGAGAAGCTCCAGGATCTCCAGGCATCCTTCGAGCAGCTCAACACTCACCAGACCGAGCTCTTCCACACGTGCGGCTACAAGTACTGAGTCGCATTGACAGTCCGTGCGGCAGCCTGTCGCCTAACGGGGCAATACGCCGATACAAGGCGTCCGATTACCCCCGATTTTCCCGCGTCAGTGCGACCTCACTGACCAATATGTAAATTTCATGCTTTTGGGGTTAGACTGAGCGAGAACGTACACTTCAACCTTTCAAGGAGCATCCCATGAAGCGTCGTATTGCAGCCGCCCTCCTCATCACTCTGCTACCCCTCGGCATGTCCGCGTGCCTGCAGGTCAAGACTGACAACCCGACGTCCTCGCAGTCGTCCTCGTCTGCGCCTTCGCAGGAGCCGACCAGCACACCTACGCAGGCATCGCCCTCCGCGTCGAGCTCTTCGAAGTCGAGCCAGACGAAGGAAGAGGCCTGCGCCATTCTCGACGACAAGGCCAACGCTATCTCCTCGAGCCTGAACGAGAAGGACAAGGCCTCGGTCATCAAGACCCTGTCCAACTTCATTGACATCATGAAGTCCGACGAAATCACCAACCCCGAGGTCAAGGTCGCAGCAAACAGCCTGGCGAACAGCGCGCAGAAGCTCCTCGACGCGACCAAGGCGGCCGACGATCAGCCGACGGCCGAGCAGCGCTCCCGGATTCTGTCAGCGACGTCAGAGTACCTGGAGTCGATGAACAGTCTTCAGACGGTGTGCACCGGTAAGTGACGCTCTGGCGAGCACACGACACCCGTCAAGATAGAAGTGAGGGTGGCCCCGCGGGGCCACCCTCACCTTTCAATGCCCACACGCGGGCATACACAATCTGATGGTGTGCGTCAGCGCGCGTTGCACACCGTTTCGAGCGACGACATCGACGTCGTGAAGGTTGTGTACAGATTCATAGCCTCGGTCATTTGCTCTGCCGAAGGCTCACCTCCCACCGTCTTGGCGAAATCGGCGAGAGCCTGAGCATTATCGCCCGCAGCCACCGCAGCAGCCTTCACTTCCGTGTTGGTAATGTCGTCAGACTTCAGGACAGTCGCAACGTTGGTCATGCCCTGAATCATGTCTTCCGTGTTGCTCGGATCCAGGCCATCAACTGCCTTGATGGCCTTGTCATTGATGATCTGGCAGGCAGCCTGCTTGGACTGTCCACCACAGGCAGCCAGGCTTAGGGGCAGCAGCGCGACGAGGGCGGCGGTCAGAAGACGCTTTTTCATGAGGGTTACTCCTTCGAGTATTTGTGATGGGTACCCGCAAAGCATATCGGATTTTTTCGTCATTGATTACCTCGCGGTTAACGAACATGCGTGCATTTTTTACACAATCCACTGCACGAATGACGAACGAGCCTGATAGCCGCTCCATTCGATACGAGGAGAGGACGGCTCCTACGCACGCACGAGGAGGGGGCGACCCCAACGGGCCGCCCCCTCCTCACTATCTACTCAGTCGAGGGCCGGAACTGGGGATCAGCGCTCACCCCGCCCCGGCCTCGTCTATTCAGGCCTGGCCGCCGTTCTTCCAGCGACGGAAGAAGGCTGCCAGCAGCGCGCCGGACAGGTTGTGCCACACGGAGAAAACGGCAGCCGGGAGCGCGGTCTCCGGGGTGGAGGCGAAGTGGGTTTTCGCCAGCGTCGCAGCCAGCGCCGAGTTCTGCATGCCGACCTCGATTGCGGTCGTGCGCGAGGCCTTGTCCGAGCCGCCGCCGACACGTCCGGCCAGGTAGCCGAAGAGGTAGCCGAGCAGGTTGTGGCAGATGACGACGGCGATGATGAGGGCGCCGGAGGTCAGGATCTTGTCGACCGAGCCCGACACGACGACCAGCAGCACGTAGCAGATACCCAGCACCGAGATCCAGGGCAGAATCGGCAGGACCTTTTCCACGTACTTGCCCGCAATGAAGCGAACGGCAAAACCGCCGAGCACGGGGGCGAGGACCATCAGCAGGATATTCTGCGCCATCGCCGCACCGTTCACCGGCATGCGCGACCCCACCAGCCAGGCGGTGAGCAGCGGCGTCATGAGGGGCGCGAGCAGCGTCGAGATCGAGGTCATCGTAACCGACAGAGCGACGTCTGCCTTCGCCAGATAGGAGATCACGTTGGAGGCGGTACCACCGGGCGCACAGCCGACGAGGATGACGCCGACCGCAACCTCGTTGGGCAGACGGAACACGTAGCACAGGGCCCAGCCGACGAGGGGCATGATGAGGTACTGCGCGACAACGCCCACGAGAACGGGTAGCGGGCGCTTCACGATGAGCCCGAAGTCGGGAATCGTCAGGGTCAGGCCCATGCCGAACATGATGACGCCAAGTGCCCAGCTGACGCCGGGAGCCAGCGGCTTAAAGGTATCGGGCGTGATCATGGCGATCGCGAAGGCCGCCAGGATCAGCAGGGGAAAGACCGTGACGGCGATGCGCGCGCTGCGGTCTTCCGAGGAAAGAGAGGGAGATTGAGTTGTAACTGCGTCTGATGTGGACATGCCACCATATTTCACCGATTGTTGAAATATGCCCGCTTCAGTCTCACGTTGTGACCCTCCCAGTATTGAGCCTCACAGGCGTACTTCACTAAGCTAAGGCTATGCACAGTGCAGCGCCGCAGACTCACACAACGCCCGAACGCACCGCGGATGGCGTCACCAATCGCGCACCGGGGCGCCCGAAGCCACGCCACCACAACAATCCCCGCATGCGTAAGCTTGCCCGCGACGGCTGGATCTCTGACCAGCACGGCGCGTGGACGATGATGGCTTTCCCGCCGCTGCTCGGGTGGGCGCTGTCCTTTACCTTCTCCTGGACGGTCGTCCTCATGCTGGTGGCGTGGGCGATGGCCTTCCAGATGTTCTCGGCGGTATGCCTATGGGTCAAAACGCCCGCCAAGCGCCGCGGCCGCATCGCCCCCGCGGTCCTGACCTACGCCGTGCTCGCGGCGCTCCCCGGCGCCACCCTCCTGGCCGTGCGCCCGCAGCTGCTGTGGTGGGCGATTGCCTTCGCGCCCCTCGCCTCGTCGGCGCTCTACCTCGTATGGAAGGGCCGCGAGCGCTCCCTGGGTGCCCGCGCGGCTTCAATCCTGGCGGGCAACATCATGGGCCCCGTGGCGTTCTCGCTGGCGACGGCGGACGGTTCACCGGCTGCGGTGACGCTCCAGGCGTGGGCGACGTGCGCCGCGTTCGGCCTGCACTACATCGGCACGGTTCCCCTGGTTCGTTCGATGATCCGCGGCCGCAAGGATCCACGCTGGGCAGTAGGTTCCACGCTGTTGCACGCGGCGTTCACGCTGTGCGCGGCCGTGGCGTGGTGGTTCGGTGCGCTGACGGTCTGGCCCGTCCTCATGTGGGCGTGCCTGACCGCGCGCGCGTGGGTCATGCCGACGCTGAACCGGACCCGCACGCGTCCCTTCTCCCCCAAGTTCATCGGATTCAGCGAGCTCGGCTGGTCACTTCTCCTCATCGCCTCGCTGCTGATCCCGTAAATCGCGGCACCCCGATGGGGTCACGGGCGCGTCCGTTTCGTCGGGCGCGCCCATTGGCATGCTAACCCTACGCGCCAATGCCCGCGGTGCGCACAAACTCGGCGGCCACGGACAGGAAACGGTCGTTCTGCTCGCGCGAGCCGACCGAGACGCGTACGCCCACACGGAAGGGACGCACGATGAGGCCGACGCGCGCGCATGCCTCGACGAGGCCGTAGACGTCGCCGCGGATCAGGTAGAAGTTCGACTGGCTGTCGGGGATGTCGTAGCCGAGGTCTCGCAGCGCCGGGATGATGCGCTCGCGTTCGGCGATGATCTCGGCGACCGCGCGCTGCACGCCCTCGGCATCCTTGAGGGAGGCGAGGGCCGCGGCGAGGGCGAGAGAACTAACGCCGAAGGGCACGAGGAGGGCCTGGATCGCGCCGATCACCTCAGGATCGCCGATGGCGTAGCCGACGCGCACGCCCGCCAGCGCGTGAGCCTTGGAGAAGGTGCGCATGACGATGACGTTGGGGTGGTCCTCGATGAGGGGGACCGCGGTGCGTACGCCGGGCTTGGTCGCGAAGTCGATGTAGGCCTCGTCGACGATGATCATGACGTCGTCGGGGACGTCGGCGACGAAGCCGGCGATCTCCTCGTAGGTGAGGGCGGGGCCGGTCGGGTTGTTGGGCGAGCAGACGATGACGGCGACGGTGTCGGGCGTGATCGCTGCGCGCATCGCGTCAAGGTCGTGGGTGGCGTCCGGAAGGAGCTCGACGGGCACGGGGTCGCCTCCCACGGAAGGGATGGCGATCGGGTAGGACTCGAAGGAACGCCAGGGGTAGACGACCTGGCTGCCGGGCTGGCAGACGGCGGACAGTGCGGCGACGAGGATCGCCGAGGAACCGGTGCCCACGCACACCTGGTCCGCGCCGACGCCGAAGCGCCCCGCGAGGGCCTCGCGCAGGGGTGCGGCCGTCAGGTCGGGGTAGCGGTTGATCGTCTCGAGTTCGCGGGCGATCGCCTCGAGTACCGCGGGGCTGGGCGGGCTTGGCATTTCGTTCGAGGAGATCTTGACGGCGTCGGGGGCCGTCTTGCTCGGCACGTAGCGCGGCAGTGCGGCGACGGCGGGGCGAATGCGCAGGTTGGTCATGCGTGTAGTCCTATCCCATGGGACTGGACCGTGCAAGCATCGTCCCACTGAGCAAGAATGAAGAAATGGATTTCATTGCACGTTTGTTGGCCACGATGGCCGGCCTGTGGGTGACGACCCACGTGGTCTCGTCGATTTCGATCGACTCTTCGTCGGCGTCGGAAACCGTGATTGTTCTGGCCGTCGTCGCCCTGGTGTTCACTGCGGTGAACTCGATCATCAAGCCTGTGGTGACGACGCTGGCATTCCCCCTGTACCTCCTGACCTTCGGCCTGTTTGCCCTGGTGACGAACTCTCTGCTATTCGCGCTGACGGGGTGGCTGTCCACGTCGCTCGGATTCCCCATGACGACGGGCGGCTTCTGGTCGTGCCTGGTGGGTGCGATCATCACCTCCATCGTGTCCGCGCTTGTCTCGGGTATTCTGCGCGACAAGAAGGACAAGAAAGACTGAGTATCCCCGCTCTCTCTCGAGGCGTATCACCCCTGGGTGATGCGCCTCGTTTGATAGTGGTGGACGGTGGTCTGCGTGTTGTGGGTAAGGCCGAGCGCCTGGGTGCGCCTGGCCTCGGCGGCTGCCAGAGCTCCGAGGCCGGGGTCGGACGAGGTGTGGGCCGCATCGAGGGTGCTCCGGATTTCATCGACGTACAGGGGTGCGCTGTGCGAGCAGGGCACGGGATCGTCGGCGTGGCACGTGGCCTCGTAGTCGCGGAACATGACGGTCGTGACGTTGTCCCCGCGCGTGGCATTTCCGTCCAGGCCGGGAACGATGTCGCCGGAGTTTTCGTAGGCGAGGACGGGCACATCGCTGGGCGCAATCGTCGCCGTGGGCGAACCGGCGGTGACGACGGAGACGACGTTGTAGCGGGCGCGCACGGAAGGGTCCGCGGCCAGCTGAGCCGCCATGATGCCTCCCTGTGAGTGTCCGGCGAGTTCGACGGCCTCGCCCGGTGCGATGCCCGCCGCGTTCATGGCTTCCTTGATAGCGTCGAGCTGGTCCGAGGTCATACCGGCCACGCCTTGCAGGTTGGTGGTCATGTCCTGGGGTCCTGTTTGCCCGATGGAGAAGGACTGAGTGCCCCGGATGTCGACGGTCCACGAGCGCGTCGTCACCCCGTCATCCCCGAGCGTCACGTGTTCCTCGATGGCGATCTCGCCGTTGTCGGCGTCTCCCCCATGCATCTGCGTGATGTGTTCGATGGCGTCGGCGCTGGTGGTGACGCCTGTGTAGTGGGTGTCGGGTGCCGCGTCGGGCATGGCCGCGAGCGCGGCCTGTGTCCGCGCGTCGAGGGCACCGGACGGAATACGTGCGGCGGCCTCGCTGTGATGGACGTGCGCATTCCCGTCCGCGCCTCGCACGATGACCCCGCAGCTGACTCCGTGGCCCCAGTGGAAGTCAACGAGCCCCAGGTACGCGAGGAAGGGCGCAGCGAGCGCGGCCACCCCGGACGCTGATTGCGTGGACGTTGAGTTGAGGTCCTGGCTGACTCCCAGCCCCACCAGAGCCCCTGCAACCCCTCGGTAGACGGGCGAGGAGTTGACGTCCAGGGCGAACCTGCCGAGGTCGCGTTGGAAGCGGGCACCAGAGGCCTCGTCCGCGTGGTACTTGAAGAGCAGTCCGTCGATCACGGTGTCGCACAGATCTTTGTCTGCGACTAACGCTGAGAGGCCGGGCATGAGGAGGGTGGAGAGCCAGGGCACGCCGGCGCGCGCGGATGCGTCTTGCGCACCGTGTACGAGCGCCGAGGCTCCATTGAGTACAAGGCCACCGGGACCCATGACCATTGCGCCGAGCCCCGACGCGCTCAGCTGCGGACCCATCGGGCTGCCGGGGACAAGCTCCCACAGGGAAGAGCCGTTCTCGGCATTCGTGTAGGTGAGGGCCGCGTCCTGCAGTTTCCATCGCAGGGAGTCGATCTCGCCCTCGAGAAAGTCAAGGGCGGACAGGGCGCCCGTGATCGCGGAGGCAAGGTGCGCGGAGGCCTCCGGGACGAGGCCGGATACCGCCTCTGCCTCGCCGAGGGCGGCGTCGAGGGCGAGCCGCGCTGGCACGACCGCCATCATTTCCTCGCCGGTGATGAGGGTGTGTGCTGCGCACAGTTGGTCGACGTCGACGCTGAATGCCCCGGAGCTAACTGTGACGTCTCGGCGCGGGTCGAATGCCATAATCACCACGCTCCCAATGCGAGGAGTTCGGGCTGGGAGACGGCGGCCTCGGCAAGGCTACGGGCGAAGGCGTGGTTGCGCTCCTCGTCGAAGGCGGGGACAAGGCTCAGGGCAGCCTGGATCTGGTCGAGGACGCCCTGCGCGCAGGCGAGCACCTCGCCGTGTTGGTTCCGATAGGAGTCTCCCGCGACGCCAGTCCACTGCGGGCACGACGCGCACGCGATGGCCGAGCGTAGCGTTTCGACGAGGCCGTGGGCGGCGTGCAGGGACAGTCCGGGGCTGAGGGGTTCGGGGATCATGAGGGGCTCCCATCGGTGGACGATGCGTTGTTGTCCTTGCACGCTACGCCGCCCTACTCCCCCACCACCAGCCGCGCGGCACTCCCTGTGGATAACCACCCAGCACCCAGCACCCCTGTGGATGACACGCCCACAGATCCACACAGAAGCCTTGCATGGAAACATGCCTCTCGTTCACCGAAGATGAACAACGCGATAGCAGCCTGAACCGCTGATGAAGGTGCACCGTTGTAGCATCGGAGCATGCCACTCGACTACACACGACCGCTCGCCGTAGACCTCTTTGCAGGAGCAGGAGGACTATCTCTCGGCCTCGAACAAGCCGGATACGAAATCGCAGCCGCAGTCGAGTACGACCCCATTCACGCAGCGGTCCACGAGTACAACTTCCCGTACGGAAAGACTTTCGCTCGGGATGTTACAGGCATCACCGGCGCTGAGATTCGCAGCAAATCCGAGATCGGAGACAGGGAGATTGCTCTGGTTGCCGGCGGCCCTCCGTGCCAAGGGATATCCCTCATTGGCCGCCGCGCTATCGATGATCCTCGAAACGCACTGTTGAAAGAATATGTACGTTTGGTTCTCGAACTGCAGCCCCGTCATTTCCTCATGGAAAACGTCGCGGGTCTGACTGTCGGCAAGCACCGTCAACTGCTCACAGAAGTTATCGATCTTCTGTCTGATGGGGGATATAAGGTAGTCACCCCTTATCGCGTTTTGCAGGCGGCAGACTACGGTACACCGCAATCTCGTAAGCGCCTGATCCTTTTGGGCGCCCGCGAGGACGTGCCGCTACCGCACTATCCAGAACCGCTTTTCACACCTCGACCTATTCGAAACAAGCCTCTCCCGAGCGATCCTGTGATGCCCTTTGGCCCCTCCGTCAGTGACGCACTCTCGGATATTCCCGACGCTCACTCGATCAACGAGCTCCTCGAAGGAGACACCGCGTCCGACGTCGTTTACGGCACACCTTCGGACTACGCGGCAGAGCTGCGCGGCATAACAACTGCTGCGGATGATTTCTCGCACCCTCGCCGCTTTGACCGTTCCGTGTTGACCTCATCGAATCGGACGAACCACACAAGCACATCAATTGAACGTTTCGATGCAACGACGCCGGGTGATGTTGAGCCTGTCTCACGTTTCCTTCGACTGAACCCCGAGGGAATCTGTAACACGCTGCGCGCAGGAACTGCCTCTGATCGAGGCGCTTTTACCGCGCCGCGTCCAATCCACCCGACCTATCCCCGCGTCATTACCGTCCGAGAAGCGGCGCGCCTTCACGGCTATCCCGATTGGTTCCGATTCCACGTCACGAAGTGGAATGGATTCCGCGAGATCGGAAATTCAGTTCCGGCTCGCCTCGGGCGGGCCATTGGTTCAGCACTTCTGAAGGCAGATAACGTCACGCCTACTCGCGGTGCGACCATCGAACTCGGTGACCCGGCGCTTCTGTCAATGAACGCCAGTGAAGCAGAAAAGTACTACGGGATCGAAGAACGCGTCATCCCCCAACGTGATAGGAAATAGCTGATGGTCAAAGAAGCCTCATCAGATCTGTATTCACTCATCTTGGAACGGATCTTCTTCAAACACTTCCACGATGGCAGAACGTCTATCTGGAAGAGGGATGAGCTCCTTGAGGCAGCGAACGAACTCGATGTTCGAGCACCTAAAAACCTCGGAGATCTCATCTACGCTTTCCGCTATCGCCGCACGCTTCCTGAGAGCATACGCGCGGCGGCTCCAGAGGGGATGCAGTGGATTATTCGAGGAAAAGGGCGAGCTGAGTACCAGTTTGAGCTCGTGAAACAACAGGTTCGGATCATTCCGAATCCTTCTCTCGCCCGCATCAAAATTCCGGACGCAACTCCGCAGATTATTCGTTCCTCTGCGCTCGGTGATGAGCAGGCCCTGCTGGCCTTGGTTCGTTACAACCGACTCATTGATATCTTCTTGGGAATCACCACCTACTCCCTCCAGAACCACTTACGCACAACAGCGCCGGGTATCGGGCAAGTGGAAATTGATGAGATCTATGTTGGCGTCGACGGTGGCGGCAGGCAGTACATCCTGCCGGTACAGGCGAAGGGCGGCAAGGATGAGATTGGCGTGACGCAGGCGGAACAAGACCTCGCTGTGTGCGCTGACAGGTGGCCATCCATGATCGCACGTCCGATTGCTGCTCAGTTTGCGGATGACGGCTTGATTGCTTTGTTCGAGCTTGCTCTTCAGGACGGCGAGCTTCGAATCAGGCGCGAGGAACACTATCAGCTTGTGCCGTCAGAGCAAATTACGCCCGAGGATCTTCACGCATACCGGTTAAACCCCTAGCCAGCCCCGGCCTCGTACGTTACCCACGCCACGAACCGCCGAGCGGACTGGGCGTCCCGATGGCCCCTCGTTCTGGGAAGATAGGGGTATGAGCGACACGATGACACTGTTCTCCACTGCCCACGGCTATTCGGACCTGGCGGGCGGGGGTGAACCGCTCAGCCCGCTGGACGGCCGCTACCGCGCGGTCGCCGCGCCCCTGGCGAACTACCTGTCCGAGGCGGGCCTGAACCGCGCGCGCGTGCACGTCGAGATCGAGTGGCTGATTTTCCTGCTCGACAACTCGGTCCTGCCGGGCGCACCGACGCTGACGGACGCGGAGCGCGACTACCTGCGCGTGCTCCCCCGCGATTTCGGCGCCGAGCACATCAAGCGCCTGGGCGAGTTCGAGGCCGTCACCCGCCACGACGTCAAGGCCGTCGAATACCTGATCGGCGAATACCTCGAGGCTGCGGCCAGCAAGCTGGGCGAGGGCACGAATCTGCCGTCCCTGCGCGAGGTCGTCCACATCTTCTGCACCTCCGAGGACATCAACAACCTGGCGTACGCGCTGACCATCAAGGCGGCGACCGAGCAGGTGTGGCTGCCCGCGATCCGCGCGCTCCTGGATCGCCTGCGCGGCCTCGCCGAGGCCGGGGCGGACGTTCCGATGTTGGCGCACACGCACGGCCAGCCGGCGACGCCGGTGACGGTCGGCAAGGAGATGGCTGTGTTCGCGCACCGCCTGTCCCGCCAGATCAAGCGCGTCGAGGCCACTGAGTACCTGGGCAAGATCAACGGCGCGACGGGCACGTGGGCCGCGCACGTCGTGTCGGTGCCGGGCGCGGATTGGCCGACGCTGGCGCGTTCCTTCGTGGAGGGCCTGGGCCTGACGTGGAACCCGCTGACCACGCAGATCGAGTCGCACGACTGGCAGGCCGAGCTGTACGCGGACGTGGCGCGCGCGGGCCGCATCGCCCACAACCTGGCGACGGACGCGTGGACCTACATTTCGATGGATTACTTCCACCAGAACCTGGCGGCGCAGGGCTCGACGGGCTCGTCGACGATGCCGCACAAGGTCAACCCGATCCGCTTCGAGAACGCGGAGGCGAACCTGGAGGTGTCGAACGCGCTGCTGGATTCGCTCGGCGCGACGCTGGTGACCAGCCGCATGCAGCGCGACCTGACGGATTCGACGACGCAGCGCAACGTGGGCGTCGCCTTCGGCCATGCGGTGTTGGCCTACGACAACCTGGTGCGCGGCCTGGATGGCATCGAGATCAACGCGGCTCGCATGGCCCGCGACTTGGACGCGAATTGGGCGGTGCTCGGCGAGGCCGTCCAGCAGGCGATGCGCGCAGCCGCGATCGCGGGCGCGACCGGCATGGCGAACCCGTACGAGCGCCTCAAGGAGCTGACGCGCGGCCACGAGGTGGGCGCGGAAGACATGCGTGAGTTCATCGCGGGCCTGGGTCTGCCGGCCGAGGTGGAGGAGCGCCTCCTTGCGCTGACCCCCGCGACCTACATCGGCCTGTCCGAGCGCCTGGCGCGCTGGGAGGCCTGAGCTCTAGCGGTTGGGGCGGCGGGTGCGCGGTTGGTCCGCGCCTCGCCGCCTTTTCCATTATTTCCCGACCTCAACGAGGCCGGGGCCAACGAAGGTCACGGCCTCCAGGCGGGGTCGCACTCGGGCGCGCCGTAGCGGTCGTAGAGCTCGTCGGGGCGCGCGATCTCGTCGGCGAAGCCGAGGGCGCTCATGTCGACGACGGTGTCGGTCTGCGCGCCGGGGGCCTCGAGGTCGCCGACCTCGTCGTGGGCGACGAGGACTCGGGCGCGCACGCTGACCGGTGCCATTTCGGGATTGTTCCAGGTTGCACGGGTGATCGCGTCGAGGGCGCGCGTCGCTGTCTCGCGCTCGGACAGCGCGTCCGAGGAGGCCACGACCACGTCGATGGATACGAGGGAGGGGCGCCCGAAGCCCTCGCCGACCTCGACGTGGACGACGCGGCGCGGCGCGCGGGCCTCACCTGCATCGGCGTCGTGCGCACGCACAGGGAAGCCGGAGTCGAGCGCCGCGGTCGCCAGGTCGACGAAGCGCTGTGTGCGCCCGGTGCCCCTCGTCGAGGACAGGGCGCGCCACGCGATGCCCGCGCCCAGGGCGCCCACGCCGAGCGCGCCGATCATGAGCGGACCGGCGATCTGCGGGAGCCGCCCGCGCAGGCCGGAGGAGGCTGCCTTGTTGACGGGGGTCGAGACGCGCATCCATCGGCGCACCTCGCGCAGGGGGGCGTTGGGGTCGGTCATGACCTGTCCTTTCTCAGGGAGGAGAGGGCGGAAGCGATGCGCGCCGGGAGGGCCGCGCGGCGCCGGGCTCGGGCGACGCGGGGCAGGCGGGGGGCCGTGACCGCGTAGTCGATCGGATAGGTGGCGGGTTCGTAGGAGCTGGCGCGTTCGAGTGCGGCAACCGTGTCCCACGTGCCCTCAGCGGTCGGGGTCAGGATGTCCTGCCAGATCTCGTAGTGCATGACGCGGGTGTCCTCGCCCGGGGTGGGCAGGAAATCCTGCAGGGCCGCCATTGACGAGGCCAGCCGACCCCACGGGGTCACGCGCACCTTACGCTCGAGGAGACGGACGGTCTCGGTGTAGGTCGAGGAGGAGTGCGCGTAGTAGAGGGGGCGGGTACGAGGCCTCACGAGGCTTCGTCCGACGGTGACGCGCCGGTCGGGGGCACGGTCGGGCGAGCCGTCGAGGCTCGGCATGACGTCCTGGTCGTGGTAGACGGCGACGGTCACCACGTCGGGGCGCACGCGGATGCGCCGGTTCGGGCCGCCCGTGGATAGGATGCCGCCGACGTTGACCCCGGCCTCGTCGGGTGGGACGGAGGCGAGGGCGGCGGCGACGATCCCGCCCTGGGAGTGGCCGCAGATGAGGACGGGTTCGCGCGCCCATCGATCGGCGGGCACGCCGTCGCGTTCCATGGCGGCGTGGAGGGCGCGCACGACGCCGACGCTCATCGCGCTTTCCAGGCCGAGCATGAGTCGGATGTTCGTCTCGGCGTCGGCCGGGTTGTTCGTGGAGCGCCACGTCATGGACTCGGTGCCGACCAAGGAGAGAAGCCAACGGCGAGCCTCGCCCTCGCCGACGCGGGTGATCTTCACGGCCGGGCCGATCGTGCGCGACCAGTAGAGCTCGTCGATGTCGGCGCACATGTCGGAGAGAAGCGCGGGCGGATCGACGCGGCGGATCTGGGCCTCGGGGTGGCCGGGCAGCGGGTCCTGGAACGCAGGGTCGGCGTCGGAGTCGCGCAGCAGAGCGACATGGACCTCGCCGCCACGCAGGGCACCCACGGCCGTGCCGATCGTCAGCATTCCGGTCATGAGGGCGTCGTATCCGCGCCTGGGGATGAGGGGCAGCATGCGGGCCATGCGCCCGTCCCTGTCCGCGCCGACGGCGACGACGGCTTGCGCCCAGGCGCGCCCCACGGTCGCCGTGCGCCGAGCGACGTGCGAGAGGGAGCGGATGAGGAGGGTGTCGAGGCCGGGGTTATCGAAGAAGATGCGCTGCGATTTCTCGCTGATCGCTGTGCCCATGTCGTCGGAGAGGGAACGCGCGCGGGTGCGAACATCCTGCGGCAGGGCGGAGATTTCCGCGAGCGCGCCGACGGCGACCGTGGCCGCGAGGGCGGGCACGACGGGGGCGACTTTAAGGCGCAGGTAGAGGCCGGGGTAGGCCTGGGGGACGCGGCGGATCGCGCGGTAGCGCCGACGCGGGCGTCGCTTCATGTCCCCTCCTTCACCTTAGTGCTGCCTCCACCCTACGGCGGGCCGGGCCTGGGCGCGCCTCATTGAGGGATGCGTGTCGCCACCCCCACAGCGCTCGTTGACGGCACCCCCTTGACACCCATACCCCCTAGGGGTACTATCATTTCCATGAGCAACGAACACGGCTACCACGGCAACACCGAGAATCACCTCGCGCGCCTGCGCCGCATCGAGGGCCAGGTACGCGGCCTGCAGCGCATGATCTCGCAGGGTGACTACTGCATCGACATCCTCACGCAGGTCTCGGCCGTCCAGTCCGCACTCGATTCGGTCGCGGTCAACCTGCTCAAAGACCACATGAACCACTGCGTCGTCACGGCGGCGCGCGAATCCGACGAGGCCGCGCAGGCCAAAGTCGACGAGGCGGCCGCGGCCATCGCGCGCCTCATCAAGTCCTAATAACAAGGAGACATCATGACCACCGAGATCGATCGCACCATTGAGCTGTCCGTCGACGGCATGACCTGCGGCCACTGCGTGATGAGCGTCAGCGAAGAGCTGAGCGAGATCCCCGGCGTGAAGAACGTCGATGTCATCCTCAACTCGGGCGGCACCTCGAAGGTGACTGTCCTGACCGACACTCCCCTGGACGATGCGGCGCTGGGCGACGCAGTGTCCGAGGCTGGCTTCACGCTGGTCGGCATCTCGCGCGACTTCTGAGGATTTCCACGCCTCAACGACGAGGCCGGGGTTCCTTCCCCGGCCTCGTTTCCTTTCACCCGATACATACCCCCGGAGGGTACCCATGTCCACCAACTCTGTGATGACCACTCCCGCGGCCGCCCCTTCTTCCCCTGAGGCCACCCCGGCCTCGTCCCCGCCCCCCCAGGTCGGCGAGGGCACCCGCGCCCACGCCGCCGACATGCTCCGACGCCTCATCGTTTCCGCGCCATTGGGCATCCTCGCGGCGATTCTGTCGATGGTGCCCGCCTGGCAGTTCACGGGGTGGCAGTGGGTCGTCGCGGCGATCACGATCCCGGTCGTCACGTGGGGCGCGTGGCCCTTCCACCGGGCGGCCTTCGCGGCGGGGCGCCACGGGTCGACGACGATGGACACGCTGGTCTCCCTCGGCGTCATCGCCTCGACGCTGTGGAGCTGGTGGGCGCTGCTGTGGGGCGGTGCGGGGATGCTCGGCATGCGCATGCAGATGAGCCTGATCCCGCGCGCGGCGCACGTCGGCCACGCGGAGATCTACTTCGAGGTCGCGTCCACGATCGTCGTGTTCCTGCTGACGGGACGCTACCTGGAGGCGCGCGCACGCTACCGCGCGGGCGACGCGCTGCGTTCGCTGCTGAGCATGGGCGCGAAGGAGGCGACGCTCGTGAGCGTCGACCCCGCGACCGGCGAGCGCACGGAAACGGTCGTGCCTGCCTCGTCCCTGCAGGTCGGCGACCTGTTCGCGGTGCGCCCGGGCGAGAAGGTGGCCACCGACGGCGTCATCGTCGAGGGCTCCTCCGCCCTGGACACCTCGCTCCTGACGGGTGAGTCCGTGCCCGTGGACGCCGCCCCCGGCGACGCGGTGACGGGTGCGACCGTCAATACGTGGGGGTCCCTTCTGGTGCGCGCCACGCGCGTCGGCTCGGATACGACGCTCGCGCAGATCGGGCGCATGGTCGCCGAGGCCCAGGCCGGCAAGGCCCCCGTCCAGCGCCTCGCGGACCAGATTTCGGGCGTGTTCGTCCCGATCGTCATCGTCGTTTCCCTGCTGACCCTCGGGGGCTGGCTGCTCGCGGGCGGCAGCGTGCAGGCCGCGTTCACGGCGGCCGTCGCCGTCCTCGTCGTCGCATGCCCGTGCGCGCTCGGCCTGGCCACGCCCACCGCGATCCTCGTCGGGTCGGGGCGCGCCTCGCAGCTGGGCATCCTCATCAAGAACGCGGAAATCCTCGAACAGACCCGGTCGATCGACACCATGCTCCTGGACAAGACGGGCACGGTCACCACGGGCGTCATGTCGCTTGAGTCTGTTGCAGTTCCCTCCGCGGGCGGCTCCCCCGAGGTGGACGAGGCCTCGGCCCTGTCCCTCGCCGCCTCCGTCGAGTCCCTCTCCGAGCACCCCGTCGCCCGCGCGATCACGTCGGGCGCATCCTCCCGAGGTATCTCCCTCGTTCCCGTAACCGCGTTCGCGAACCAGCCCGGACTCGGCGTCGTCGGCCTCACCGCCCGCGGCGGTGTGCTGGTCGGTCGCCCGTCGTGGCTGGCTTCCCTGGGCGTGGATGTTCCCTCTTCTCTCCTTGACGCCGTTCGCGAGGCCGAGGCCTCGGGTGCCTCCGCGGTCGTCGCGGCTCTCGCGCCGAATCTGTGTTCCGCAGCGACCCCCACCCCGGAGGCAGCCTCCACCACGCCCGATGCACCCGCGTCCATCGCGCTTCCAGGCCCGGACGCCGACCTTCCCCTCGCGACGCTCACGATGAGCGTGGGCGGCATGACCTGCGCGTCCTGCGTGCGCCGCGTCGAACGCAAGCTCGGCAAGCTCGACGGCGTGAAGGCCGAGGTCAACCTCGCCACCGAATCCGCGCGCATCACGCTCACCGCCCCTCACAGCAACGAGGAGCTCGAGGCCGTCGTCGCCGCGGCAGGGTACTCCGGCCAGATCACCTCGCGCAGCGAGGCCGCGACCACCGATGGCGCACCCGCGGCTGGCAGCAACGCGGGTGGGGATACCGGTACCCCCACCCGGGGCACCACCGACCAGGGCACCGGAGAGCGGGAGGGCGCCCCGGCCTCGTCCCTGGTGATTCCCGAGCGCGTCGAGGGTCGCGCGATCGCCGCGCTCGTCGTGCGCGACACGGTCAAGGAGTCGTCGGCTGATGCGATTGCTCAGCTGCGCGAGCTCGGCATCGAGCCGATCCTCCTGACGGGCGACAACGAGGCCGCGGCCCAACACGTCGCGCGTCAGGTGGGCATCGAGCGCGTCATCGCGGGAGTCCTGCCCGACGGCAAGCGCGACACCGTCGCCGATCTACAAGCCGAGGGCCGCACGGTCGCGATGGTCGGCGACGGCGTGAACGACGCGGCCGCCCTCGCGCAGGCGAGCGCGAAGGGCCTGGGCATCGCGATGGGCTCGGGCACGGACGTGGCGATCGAGGTCGCGGACATGACGCTCATGAACTCGTCGCTGACATCGGCGGCGACCGCGATCCGAGTGTCGCGCCGGACCCTGCGCATCATCAAGGAAAACCTGTTCTGGGCATTCTTCTACAACGTCCTGATGGTGCCGCTCGCGATCGCGGGCCTACTCTCCCCCATGCTGGCGAGCGCCGCGATGGCCTGCTCGTCGGTGTTCGTTGTCCTCAACTCGCTGCGCCTGCGCACGGCGAAATAGTTAGCGAGTGCCGCGCAGCCGGAGTTTCCGGCTGCGCGGCACCTATGTTTTACGAGGTGCGACGCGCGACGCGGAAGCCCTGCGCGGAGTAGATGGTCTCGTAGGTGTGGCCAGGGTGAGCGGCACTGGCCCAGGACTCGGCGTCAACCTCGGCACCGCCCCACGCGTAGGACTGCCGGTCGACGACAACATACTCGGGCGGGGTATCCATGCCGGCGGTCGTGCCCACCCAGTAGACGTCGCGCCCGGGCACGAGCCGCGCGAGCAGCGTCGTGTCGCTCTCGACGCGGGCCCCCGCGGGCACGACGTCGAGCGCGCCCTGAGCTGCCGCCATGCGCGGGCTTTCCGCGAGAGTCGGCAGCTTCCACAGGGGCAGGAACGAGGCCGTAAGCGCCAGGGACACGGCGGGCACGCACGCGACCGCCCACGCGGCCACACGGCGGTACTTCTCATCGAACGAGGCCCAGGCCGGTTCCTCCGGGTCCGCCCCGCCCCGCTCGGGCTGAATCCACTGACTGACGACGTCCAGCAGGGCGCACGCTGCGATGGGGACCAGCACCGCGTTGTAGTGCCAGGAGTTCCACTGGTAATAGGCGTTCACCGAGCCCGCGAAGCGCCACGCGAGGGTCGGCAGGACCAGAGCAAACCACGGGGAGCGCAGTCCGACAAAACCGGCTCCGGCCACCAGAATCAGCAGCGTCTTGATCTTGACGGGCGGGGTCGTGAGGATCGCCCACACGGAGGGAATCTGGTGCACGGCAGCCTTGCTGGCCATCGTCGTGCCCGCCCCCGTCGCAGATCCATCCAGCGAATAGGCCCAGGTACCTGCCGGGTTCACGGCGGGCAGCAGCACCTTCACCGTCACGACAAAAGCAACAATACCGAACAGTGCGTACGCCAGGGACACGAGCATCCCGGAACGATCCTCACCCCTCCTACGCCACGCGAGCGCCAAACCGGCGACGAAGACGGTCAGCCCCAGGTCCTCCTTGACAAGGATGACCGGTGCCAACCACGCCATGCAGGCACCCCACCGCCGCTCGACGAACGCAACGCCTGCGACGGCCAACAGCGGGACGGCAACACAGACCTCGTGAAACTGGGCACTGACCGCGCCCTGCAGACCCCACCCCAACCCGTACGTCAGACCAACGAGCACGGCACCACCGCGCCCGAAGAGCCGCTGCGCCAGACGCGCAATCGGCAGGACCGACGCCGCAATCAACAGGTCCTGGATGACCAGGAGGGTAATCGCCGACGGGAAGAAACGATAGATCGGCCCAAGCAGTGCCAGGATCGGATGGAAGTGATCTCCCAGCAGGTTGTAGCCTGGGGCCTTGATCGGGACGATGGGAGCCTCGAAGCGCGAGTACGCCTGGACGGCCTCGGCGAAAATTGCCAGATCCCACGAGGGGTCAGAGAGCGTGCGCCACTGCGCCAGCGAAAAACAGATGTAGAGGATGCCGACCGTGCAGGCGAGCGCGGCGGGAAGCCACCACGCCGAAGCAACGCGCGCGACGTCCGACCGATCCGGGAGCCTCACCCGACCATCTCCGAGCAGCGAGGCGAGGCCTCGACATCATCGGCGTGCTCGCGGGACGAGGCCGGGGCCGGGTAAGGCACGCCGATGCCCTGCTCGTGGTCGGCGCGACGCTTCGAGCGGGCGTCAGAGTGGAAGACCTGACTGACGGAGGTACGCAAGGCGTCGAACATGCGCGCCGGGCGATTCAAGGAGCCGAGGGAGCGGTCCGCACCCGAGTGCGCGAAGTTACAGGGAACCTCCATGACGGACAGTCCGGCACGCAGCACGCTGATGGTCATCGCAGCTTCGAGGGCGTAGCGGCCAGCGAAAGGCATCGCCGCGTCAATGGCCTCGCGCGTCAGGCAGCGCTGGTAGCTCAGCGGGTAGTGGCAGTACCAGCCAGTCTTGCGGCGGATGAGTCGGCGCATGACGGCCGGGCCATAGCCGGAGTATTCGCGCCCGGTAGCAGGCACCGCGATGCTCATGTCCACCTCGCGGGAGACAACGGCCTCGACGAGGGCGGTGGCTTCGACGGCGGACTCACCCAAGTCGGGCGAGAGCAGCAGGATGTGGCGGGGTGGGCCATCGGGACGATCCCGCATGGCGGCGACCTTCACGCCCGTCTCGATGGCCGAGGCGCGCCCCCGTTCGACGGAGTGGCGCACGACGACGGCACCTGCGGCTCGGGCTGCGCGCCCCGTGTCGTCCGTCGATCCATCGTCGACGACAATGAGAAGGTCAACGCCGGGTATAGCGCGGCATGCGCGCACGGTGGCCGCAACGGCACGGCCGACGTTGTGCGCAGCGATGACTGCAGCGACGCGCTGCGGGTGGGAACTTTGGGATCCGCTGGCATAGTTCACACGACATAGTTTACGGGTAGCGGAACGCGATTGCGCCCCGCTACCCGTAATGTGAGCGACAAGCCTGCCTAAACGGCGGGTAAAAGTATGCTCAGCGGATCGTCACTGCGCGGGACACGAGGCCCTGGCGCGCGCGGCGCTCCTTGTCATCCAGACGCTCGGTGACGGCAAGTGCCTCGGCCAAAGCCTTGGCGAAGACCTGCGTGCCGGGCGCGACGTCGGCCGCGCTGGCACCCTCGGGCAGTTCGAAGACCGGGACGATGAGGCCGCACGCACGGAAGGAGCCCACGTAGCGCGAACCCTCACCGACGTTAGCCTCGCCGCGCGCAGCCAGGCGGGCCAGCGCATCGAAGAGCTTGGTCTCGTCGTTGTCCGTCAGGAAACGCACGAAGTTACGGTTCATCTCGCACCAGTACGCGCCGGGGACGCCGGGCACGGGTTCGGTCGGGATGATCTCATCGCGGTTCTGCTCAAGGGCGCGACGCGTCTGCTCATCGATCTCCTCAGCCGGGTCGAACCAGAAAGAGAAGTCCTCCTCGAGCTTCATGTCCGTGAAGCTGTCGGCGTCGACGATGTCCTGGAGGCGCTCGGACGGCTCGCGCACATCAATCGAGATAACACCCTCGTCGCCCGCTTCCTTCGCAGCGATGGCCGCGAGCAGCGCGGCACCCGCGTCGTGGCTGAGGTCCGCGGAGTTCGAGCGGGTCTGCAGCGCGACAAGGGTGCGTCCGTCGGGACGCACCATCGCGGGCTGCCCCTCGGGCAGGAGGGTGACGAAGTCGAATTCAACGGCACCATGGTCGGCGTTGGTGCGTGCGGTCAGTGTGGCCGCCGGGATGAGCTCGCGCATGGCGACCAGTTCAATCTCCTTCGGCAGGCCCTCGTAGGGGCGCGCGACGAAGGGGATCGGCGGGCGATACGCCTTGAGCTTGGCGGGATCGGTGACCTTCTTACGGCGGCTAGCTTTACCCATGGGTGTCATCGTAGCGTGTTTCGTTCAATCGACGAGGTCAGGGCTGGGCGAGCCGGTGCACTCACCCCAGCCCCCGCCTTGTCAGTGTCCCCGGGCGATGACCTCCACGCCGGGCAGGGCGGCGCGGTAGGCGTCGAGGAAGCGCTCGTACCCGGCCACACCCTCGGGAGTGGGCTCCAGAGTGGAGACCGAGGCCTCGGCGAAGACCCGCTCGGAGAGGTACTCCGGCAGGGCGAGAGTCGCCGAATTCCCAGCCAGGACAGCGCGGTAACGCGCGAGGACAGCGATGCCCCACGCGCCGCCCTCGCCTGCGGTGTCGCCGACGGACACGGGGATATTCAGCGAGTCGGCGAGGATCTGCTGGGCGACACCCGGCGTCTTGAAAAGTCCGCCGTGCGCGAAGAGCGAATCGAGGCCGACCCCCTCCTCGCGGAGTATATCGACGCCGATGCGCACGGCCGCGAAGATGCTCATGAGCTGGGCGCGCACCGCGTTCGCGAGGGTCACGCGGGCCTCAGCCGTGTGCGTGAACACGGGCTGGGCGGCCTCCTGTCCGACAATCGGCTCGGCGGACAGAGTGTTGTAGGCCATGACACCGCCCGCGTCGGCCTCGCCCGTGAGCGCGTGGTTGTACAGGGTGTCGTAGATCGCGGGGACGCTCACGTCAGCTCCGATGAGGCGCGCAAAGTCCGCGAACCAGCCCACCCACGCATCGAGCTCGGACGCGCCGTTGTTCGAGTGGACCATCGCGACGGGCGAGCCGTCGGGCGTGGTCACCATGTCGATCTCGATGTGCAGCTCGGTGAGGGAACGCTCGATAACCGCCATGAGGAACACGGACGTACCGCACGAAATGTTGCCCGTGCGCTGCGCGATCGCGTTCGTCGCGATCATGCCTGTGCCCGCGTCACCTTCCGGCGGACATAGCGTAATCCCGGGCTGGAGTATGCCGGTCGTGTCAATGAGCGCGGCACCTTCGGGGGTCAGCGCACCCGCGTCCTCGCCCGCGCTCAGCACGGTCGGTAGGACCTCGCGCAGACGCCACGGGACCCGCTCGGCGACCAGGGCCTCGTACTGATCGAGGTAGGACTCCACGTATGTGCCCGACGCCGAGTCGATCGGGAACATGCCGGAGGCGTCACCCATGCCCATCACGTGGCGGCCCGTCAGCTGGTGATGGACCCAGCCGGCGAGGGTCGTCAGGCGGGCGACGCGCGGGGTGTGCTCCTCGGCGTCGAGGACCGCCTGGTGCAGGTGGGCAACCGACCAGCGAAGCGGAATGTTGAATCCGAACAGTCGGGTGAGCTCGTCGGCCGCGCGCCCCGTATTCGTGTTGCGCCACGTGCGGAAGGGCGCGAGCAGGCGCCCCTCGGCATCGAAGGTCAGGTAGCCGTGCATCATCCCGGAGATACCGATCGACCCGTACGAGGCCGGGGTGAGGTCGTAGCGTTCGCGCACGTCCGCGACCAGGGAGGCATAGGCGCCCCGCAGGCCGGCCACGGCCTCGTCGAGGGTGTAGGACCACAGGCCGTCCTCGAGGTGGTTCTCCCAGGCGTGGCCCCCGGTGGCGAGGACTTCATGGTCGGGGCCGATTAGGACGGCCTTGATGCGTGTCGAGCCGAACTCGATGCCCAGGGCGGTGTCGGCGGCTTCGATGAGCGCGCGGGGATCGGTGGTCACGTGTACTCCTAGTGTCTTCATTGACGAGGCCGGTGCCTGGAATGCGCTAACGGTAACACTTTCGCACACGCAACGACAGTGACCAGTGACCCTTTATCGGACACTCTGTTCGCTATTAGTATCTTGATCCCAAGATTACCGGACGCCGATAGCACTTCGACGCCGCTTCATTCCCGACTCATCACGCATCGAACACTCTTCCAACTGTGGCCGAAGGACGATAGACTACGCGTAGTCACTTGTGAGGAGGACACATGTCTACGGCACGGGTTGCACGCTCCGTCAAGCTCGATCCCGAGATCGACGCCCGCCTCACGGCCCTTGCTGAGCGAACGGGACGAACGAAGTCGTTCTACATGAATCGCGCCATCGAATCAGCGCTCGAAGAGATCGAGCTGGCCTACTCACTGCAGGCGGAACTCGAAGATATTCGCAGCGGACGCGCAGCATCGGTGAGCCTCGACGAGGCGGTGGAGACCCTTGGCCTGGAGGGCTGAGCTGTCACCGCGCGCACTCAAGCAGCTCAGCAAGCTCGATAAGCCAACCGCACTCCGTATCATCGACTACCTCCGCGAGACTGCGAGCGGCGAGGATCCCCGCTCGCGAGGGAAGGGACTGACCGGCAACCTGGCAGGCTTTTGGCGATACCGTGTCGGCAACTATCGGATCATTGTTTCCATCGAAGATGATGAGTTACTGATCCTCGCCATCAACATCGATCACCGGTCACGCATCTACCGCTGACCTACCGAGCGCCGAAGCCCTCGATGAAGAGCTCGCGGGCGCGATCGATCGCGGCCAGCTCCTTGTCCGTAAGGGGCTTCGTGGCGCTTCGCTGGATGAATGTGAGCACCACGGAGGCATACACGTCCGCAGCGAACGGGAGCACCTCGTCGTCGATGCGACCACTGGCCCAATCGGTAAATACCGAACAGCATGTCCGGTGTAGTCGCTCGTGCAGATCACCCTCTCCCCCAACTCGGATGAGGAGGAGCGTCTTGAGGGCTCGACCATGGCGCGCGTAGAGGTCAGCCAGGTAGCGGGCCACCACCCGCGCCTCGGCCCCGCCCTCATCGAACCACAGGCCCTTGAGCGCCGGGGCAATGTCCTCGAGGAGGAAAGAGACTACCTCGATCAGCAGCGCGTCTTTACCGGTGTAGTGATCGTAGAAGGTCGTGCGCGACACCATCGACGCGCGGCAGATGTCGGCCACGCTCACGCGCTCGTAGGGCTTGGCCTCGCACGCCTTGACGAGGCCGGAGCGGATCGCGCGGCGCGTCTTACGAATGCGCAGGTCCAGGTTCTTTTCGGCATCACGGCCGTGCTTGTCCGAGTCACGTAGATACATCGTGCACCTATCACTTTCGCTGGACCAAGAGGCCTATCTGACTTTTGTCGGAGGCTCCGTTAGATATCCGACAGCTCGTCCGCTATTGTACGCTTCCAGCCCTCGGTTCAGGATGTAGCGTCATCACATGTTCACGCATTACACGGGCAACCAGCAGTTCGACCTCCAACTCAACCGAGCCTTTGAACCAATCCTCGACCGGCGGGAGGTGCAGCGCGCCGCCGAACAGGATGCGCCTCACCTTCGTTCGACACACGACATCACGTCCCTTGCATATGCGCTCGCGCGCACATGTGACGCTGCGGGAGATCCCGAGGCGGCGTGGCGCCTGTACGCGCTGTCCGCCTTCTACATTCCCAGCGCCGACCCTCGCAAGCGAGACTATATCGCCGCTATGTCACGCGCTTTCGACGAGGCCCACCACGGCCTCGGGCTCACTCGACACTCGATCCCCTACCGGGACGGTGAGCTGACCGCGATGCGCTGGGAAGCGGACACGCTCGACAGGGCGCAGGCCCCCGCGGGCTCGCCGCGCACACTCCTCATGATGAACGGATTCGACGGGTATGCGGAGGAGATCATCGACTTCGCATCCTACTTCCCCACCCGTCCATTCGACATCATCGCGTTCGATGGGCCGGGGCAGGGACACACGGCATTGGCGGGTATGACGCTCGAGCCGGAGTGAGAGCGCCCGACAAACGCGGTGTTGAACTACTTCGGCGTGGAGAGCGCAGCCGCGCTCGGCGTGTCCTTCGGTGGCTACCTCGTCATGCGCGCGGCCGCCCACTGCTCGCGCATCAGCCACGTCATTGCCTTCGACATGATGTACCGGCTCCTCGACGGCCTGACGCTGCCACTACCTCGTCCCCTGCGTCCCATTGCGGACGCGGTCGTAGGGAACCCAAGGCCCGCATGGCTCATCGACGCGGCGCTGCGCATCGCGCCGAGGTTCAGCGCGGACCTGGCGTGGAAGCTACAGCAGGCCAGACACCTCACGGGCCTGAGCAAACCGAGCGAGGTGCTGCGGGCGTTCGGTGACTACACGATGGAGCCGCTTGAGGGCTTGATTCATCAGCCATGCCTGGTCCTGGCCGGGGACGCCGACCAGTATGTGCCCTTCGAGCGCCTGGAAGACGTGCGCCGAGCCCTGGCTAACGCGACGTCGCTGGACGTGCGCGCGTTCCGTCACGCGCAGGACCCGGACATGGCACAGCACTGCCAGATTGGGAATCTGAACCGCGCCTTCACGATCATGGGCGACTGGCTCAGCGGCCACCAACCCCGCAGCGGCGCATGATCGCGTGCATGACGGCGGCGGCACCGTCGTTTTCGACGGCCGCCGTCACGTGATCGGCGTGAGAACGCACCTCGTCGGAGGCACCCCCCATCGCGACGCCGAAGGCTGCCCACTCGATCATCGCGATGTCGTTGGTGCCATCCCCGACGGCGACGGTGCCGGCGGCGGGAACGCCCAGTCGCGCCCGCAGTGACTCCAGCCCGGTTGCCTTGGTCACGCCGAGCGGCTCAATATCCGCCCAGGACGTCCAGCCGACGAACACCTCGTGAGTGCGCGAGACGTCCAGGGAGGACAAAACGGAGTCAAACACATCGCGATCCATGTCTGCGGCGCGTACGACGATCTTCGGGGTCGGCGTGGAGGCCAGCTCCTCCATCGACACGATGCGATGATCGCTCCCCTCGATCTCGTTGTTCGGGAAGGGAGCAGACAGCAGAATGTCGGGATGTGGCATCGACGCGAACACGACACCCGGAATGGCGGAGGCAATCTCCTCCAGGCATGAACCGGGTACGAAAGTACGCTCCTCGACGATCTCGCACTGCCCGCCGCTCACTCGCACGAGGGTCGCGCCGTTATTGCACAGCGCCCACCCATCCGTGAAGCCCAAGGCGTCGAGGATCGGGGTGACGCCCTCGAGCGCGCGGCCCGACGCGATGAGCACGTGAGCGCCCGCGGCAGCGAGGGCGTGGATCCCCTCGAGGACGCGCGGGGTTGCCCCCGCGGGGGTCAGGATCGTGCCGTCGATGTCGAGCGCGACCAGGACCTGGCCCGCCGACGTCGGAAAGTCGGCGGGCAGGGCGGCCGAGGCCTC
>ERZ1699235.47-NODE-47-length-49414-cov-3.528091_pt1 | contig 49414 bp, 40 predicted proteins | sample MGYA00581546_ERZ1699235 | MGnify/ENA primary metagenome ERZ1699235 (study PRJEB42319, sample SAMD00040334) | human oral metagenome | material: saliva | host: Homo sapiens | study: EMG produced TPA metagenomics assembly of PRJDB4115 data set (Metgenomic analysis of... | reverse complement strand
AGGCGCCAGGCTTAGCCCATCCTCCATGATCGTGTGTGGCGTCTATGATTTTTACGTCCGCCCCCTGGCCTCGGCGCCCCAGGAAATCCTGCGGAAGGCTCAGCGAGCGCTCAAGGAGGAGACGGGCTGCGAGCTGCAGGCCCTCGGTGAACTCGAGTACTACCTCTTCTCGGAGGAAGAGGAGCTGTTCCCCGTCGAGCCTCAGCGCGGCTACCACGAATCTGGGCCCTTCTCCAAGTGGGAGGAAGTGCGCACGGAGACTCTCGCGCACCTCGTTGCCATCGGCTGCTCGGTGAAGTACGCCCATTCCGAGGTCGGCAACTTCGTCGCCGACGGGCGTCAGATGGTCCAGCAAGAGATCGAATTCCTGCCCGTCGATGCGCTCGATGCTGCCGACCAGATGGTGCTCGCCAAGTGGGTGCTGCGCGAAGTTGCCCATTCCTATGGCATTCATGTCTCCTTCTCGCCGAAGATCGCCGTGGGGCAAGCCGGATCGGGCATGCACTTCCATACCCGCATCGTCAAGGACGGCGTCAACCAGTTCTCGACGGGATCTGGTCTGACGGACACCGCGCTCAAGGTGATCGGAGGCTACCTGTCGCACGCAGCATCGCTCACAGCGTTTGGTAACACCGTCCCCACCTCGTTCCTGCGTCTTGTTCCCCATCAGGAAGCGCCAACCTCGATCTGCTGGGGCGACCGCAACCGCTCCGTTCTGGTGCGCGTACCTCTCGGCTGGCAGAACATCGATGATTCGATGTTCCGTGATGCCAACCCCATCGAGCCTCCGATTGCCGACCTGCCCAATGACTCTCAGACGGTGGAGCTGCGCAGCCCCGACGGGTCCGCAGCGGTCCACCTGCTCCTTGCTGGCATTGCCGTCGCCGCGCGTATTGGCCTGACCGCGCCGGGCATGGAAGAGTACGCGCGTGAGCGTAAGGTCGACGGCGACGCGTCGCAGACCCCCGGCCTCGACCAGCTGCCCGCATCCTGCTTCGAGGCCGCCGGTAGGCTCCTCGCCCAGCGTGAGGACTACGAGGCGAAGGACGTCTTCCCCGCGGGCCTCATCGACTCGTGGGCATCGCGCCTGATCGAGCTGGGAGACGAACACCTGCGTGATGACCTGGCGGACTCGCGTGTCTCTGTCGAGGAACTCGTGGAGCGCTACTTCCACATCGGCTGAGGCGCCAACATGTGGCCCCGACCTCATCGCTGAGGTCGGGGCCGCCGTGGTCAATGGCCGCCTACGAGTGGTCGGGCGGGGAAAAGCGTTCTGCGCCCGACTGTGCGTCAGAACGGTCGCGGGCCTGCGCGCTCGCGGGTGTATTCTCCTCGGACGTTGACGAGGTCGGAGCGAGAGACCGCCTCCCGTAGGGAGCGGCAGCGCTCTTTCGTGCGGAGGCGGAACGTCGCTGTGCCTCACGCAGAGCCGCATCACGTGCGAACTGCGCGTCAGCGGCGGCCTGGCGGGACTGCCGTGATCGGCGCACGAGGCCGGTGATGGCGGCGATTAGGAGAACTCCTCCCGTGATCGCCACGATCGGGGTCAGCGAACGTGCGGTGGAGGTGTGGCCTCGTTCCTGAGTGGAGGCGGAATTGGCCGATGGAGATGGTGAGAGCGTAGGGGAGGGGGACATGGAGGACGCGTTGGCGTCGACGGTTCCCGTCGCGCTCACGTTCGAGGTGACGTGATGCCAGGTGACCGTGCTTGCGTCCGTCTTTGTCGATGCCCCGGGGGTGATGATCTGTCCGCCGTCAGAGGCCTCGATAACGAGAGAACTGTGCGCAATCAGGGTGACCGACTCGATGGAGGCCGACGCATCGGGAGACGAGAACCCCTCGAGCAGACGGGCTGACGTCGATTCGAAATGGAAGACACCGCCCTCGTCAACCGAGACGACCTCGGCGCCACCGTCCTCAAGTTCCCAGGTGAAGCGGCATCCGTCCACGCCGTCAACGCTCACGAGGAGTGACGACGTGGCCTTGGCTGCCGTGCCCATCGACTGACACTGCTCACCGATCAGAGGCTGTGACGTCGACAGTGTTACCTGGTGGATCGCGCTCACCCCCGGCGTCATCTCATAGACCTCGACCAGTCGGATCTGCGTCGGGTCGTCGGCGAGTGCCGCTGCGCCGCCCGCCGTCAGGGCAAGCGCCCCAGCGGTGCCGAGCAACGCTCGCGCGAGCCTCATTCGGCCTCGTCCTCCGAGCGCAGGCGCGGAACCGAGGTCTTCTCCGGGCGGATACCGACCTTGTCGGCGTAAAACGCGCGGATCACTTCCATGTCGGCGCGCACGTCGCCCGTCAGCTGGTATGTCGGACCCCAGCCGAACGTGCGGGTGTTGCGGTCGATGAAGCCCAGCTGGATCGGCACGCCCGCCTCCATTGCGATGCGATAGAAGCCGGACTTCCAGAAATCGCGCGGTGAACGAGTGCCCTTCGGGGTGATGCACAGCGTGAACGTGTCCGCCTCGCGGATGCGCTGTGCGACCTGTTCGACCAGGCCATGCGCGGCGCTGCGTTCCACGGGAACCGCGCCGATCTTCTTCACGAACCAACCCAGTACCGGGGCCTTGACGACGGAATCCTTCACCAGGAACGAGAACGTGCGCCCAGACTTCCACATGGAAATCGCCATGAAGACACCGTCCCAATTCGACGTGTGTGGGGCGCCGATGACGATGACCTTGTCAGGCAGGGGCTGCGTGGACAGCTTCCAGCGGGAAATGGACAGGTATGCGGACGCGATCGCGGAAGTGAGAGCCATGAGGGCCTTTCTGGTCGTAGCTGGAGCCAATCCTACCCGTGGCCTGTCAGTCCAGCGTCTCCACGGCAAGGGTCTGCGTCATGATGTGGGGGTGCCCCGGCCACAGCGTCAGAGCGCGCTCGCGCACCGCCGCGGTTTCCACGCACACGAAGTTCTGCCACTCGCCCTCGCCAATGTCGCTCATCGTGGCCGCACCCTGCGACCAGGGGTTCCACACGATCGTCGAGCCCGAACCGTTCTTGTCCACGATGATGCGTCGCCCCAGCTTCGGGTCAACGACCTGGACCTGCTGGGTCGACGTGTAGACGCGGTCCGTCGGGCCGATAAAAGTCACGTCGCCGGTCTGGGTGGCGTAGCGCTCGCGGACCTTGTCGTAGTAGCGCTCCCCGTCCAGGCCCTCCACCGTCACGTCCTTGACGTCGCCAACGTGCAGGTAGGTGTGCAGGGCGGCCTCGATAGCGAAGGGGTGGTCGTCCTCGTTCGTGAGGGTCAGGGTCGCGTTCAGCTCGGCTCCGGCGGTGATGTCCAGGCGCGCGCAGAAGGAGTGCGGGTAGAGGGCGGAGGTCTCGCCCGTGTGGTGCAGTTCGAAGGAGAACGAGGCCGGCGCGTCGTTCGCGGGCTGGGTGCTTCCCAGCAGCGTCCAGGGACTCGTGCGGGCGAACCCGTGGGCGCCCGCTCCCTGGCCGGGCCTCGTCGGGGAATCGGTGGGGCTGCCGAACCACGGTAGGCACAGGGGGATGCCGCCGCGGATCGCCTTCGTGCCGTCCAGCACCGCGCGAGAGGACAGCCACAGGACGTCCGGGTGGCCCGCAGGACGCCACGACAGCAGGTGCGCACCGAAGGGGGTGACAAGGGCCGAGGCCGTGGAAACTTCCGCGCTGAGCGTGGCGATGTCAGTCATACAAGCCAGTTAACGCCATTGCTTGTGAACGAGCAAATAGACCGGCCGATGGGCCCTCAGATCTCCGCCACGTGTCCACGACGTGGTGGAATTCGCAACATGGGGATCGCGTTTCCCCTTGTTTAGCCGATATTCTTGGAGACGTATGTGCGTGAAATCGGTTCGAACCGGTCGTGTCTGCGGCGTCTTTGCCCCCTCACACGCATAAATCTGTATCCACATTTGAGGAGTCCACATATGTCCACGCGTCCCGACCTGCGAAATGTCGCCATCGTCGCGCACGTCGATCATGGCAAGACCACGCTGGTTGACGCAATGCTCTGGCAGTCCGGAGCGTTCTCCGAGCGTGACACGGTCGAAAAGACCGGCGAGCGCGTCATGGACTCCGGCGACCTCGAGCGCGAGAAGGGCATCACCATTCTCGCCAAGAACACCGCCGTCCACTACACCGGCCCCGCCGCCCAGGCCCTGGGCCTCGAGGATGGCGTCATCATCAACGTCATCGACACCCCCGGCCACGCCGACTTCGGCGGCGAGGTCGAGCGAGGCCTGTCGATGGTTGACGGCGTCGTCCTCATGGTCGATGCCTCCGAGGGCCCGCTCCCGCAGACCCGCTTCGTGCTGCGCAAGGCCCTCCAGGCCCACCTGCCCGTCATCGTCGTCGTCAACAAGGTCGACCGTCCCGACTCGCGTATCGAGGAGGTCGTCTCCGAGACGACCGACCTGCTCCTGTCGCTGGGCGAGGACCTCATGAACGAGGGCATCGACATCGACGTGGACTCCCTCATGGACGTCCCCGTCGTCTACGCCTCCGCTAAGGCCGGCAAGTGCTCGCTGGAAAACCCGGGCGATGGCCAGCTGCCCACCGAGAACCTCGAGCCCCTGTTCGAGACCATCCTGAACCGCATCCCCGGCCCCACCTACGACGAGGACATGCCGCTGCAGGCCCACGTCACCAACCTGGACGCCTCCCCGTTCCTGGGCCGTCTCGCCCTGCTGCGCATCCACAACGGCACCCTGAAGAAGGGCGCTGACGTGGGCCTGGCGCGCCACGACGGCACCATCCAGCGCGTCCACATCTCCGAGCTGCTGGCCACCGAGGGCCTCGAGCGCGTGTCCACCGACTCCGCCGCCCCTGGTGATATCGTCGCCGTCGCCGGCATCGAAGACATCATGATCGGCGAGTCCCTCGTCGACCTCGAGGACCCGCGTCCCCTCCCGCTCATCACGGTGGACGACCCGGCCATCTCCATGACCATCGGCATCAACACCTCGCCCATGGCCGGCCGCGTCAAGGGCGCCAAGGTGACGGCCCGCCAGGTCAAGGACCGCCTCGACCGCGAGCTCATCGGCAACGTGTCCCTGAAGGTTCTGCCCACCGAGCGCCCCGACGCCTGGGAGGTCCAGGGCCGTGGCGAGCTCGCCCTGGCGATCCTGGTGGAGCAGATGCGCCGCGAGGGCTTCGAGCTCACCGTCGGCAAGCCGCAGGTCGTCACCAAGGAGATCGACGGCGTGCTCAGCGAGCCCATGGAGCGCATGACGATCGACATTCCCGAGGAGTACCTGGGCGCCGTCACGCAGCTCATGGCCGCCCGCAAGGGCCGCATGGAGACCATGGCGAACCACGGTTCGGGCTGGATCCGCCTCGAGTTCGTGGTTCCCGCCCGAGGCCTCATCGGCTTCCGCACGCGCTTCCTCACCGAAACGCGTGGCACCGGCATCGCCTCGTCCATCTCCGAGGGCTACGCCCCCTGGCAGGGTTCCATCGAGCAGCGCCTCACCGGCTCTCTCGTCGCCGACCGTGCTGGTCAGGCCACCCCGTACGCGATGACGAACCTGCAGGAGCGCGGCTCCTTCATCGTCGAGCCCTCCTCCGAGGTCTACGAGGGTCAGGTCGTGGGCGAAAACCCGCGTGGCGAGGACATGGACGTGAACATCTGCCGCGAGAAGAAGCAGACGAATACGCGTAGCGCGACCGCCGACGTGTACGAGTCGCTGACCCCCTCGCGCAAGCTGACCCTTGAGGAGTCCCTCGAGTTTGCGGCCAACGACGAGTGCGTCGAGGTCACGCCCGAGGCCGTGCGCGTGCGCAAGGTCGTCCTGGACGCCCAGGAGCGCTTCAAGATCGCTGCTCGCGAGCGCCGCGCCAACCGCTGATCGCCGCTTCCTTCCCCCGCCTGCTAGATGGTGGGCGGGGGAGGCACACGCTTGCCCGTCACCATCGTGCGGGCATCCACGCGAACCGGCCCACGCCTCGTCGCGACCGTGACGTGCGTGGGGGCCACCTCGAGCGCCTCTCCCAGGGCGTCGTGCAGACCGTCTGCCAGGCGGTAGCGGATGACGATCCTCTCGCCGACCGCGAAGCTCATCCACGGCAGCTGGGGAATTGCGCCAGGCGCGCGTGTGGAAATTTCCTCGCGCGCCCCTTCGCCCGCATGGGGCTGAATTGGCGTGTTTTCGCCGCTTGTGGCGGTGTGGGGGACGCGGGGTGACTGCGGGCTACTCATACGTGAATAATAGAATCAACGAGTCTTTAGAACTGACCAGGAGGAACGTCTCATGACCTACGTCATCGCGCAGCCCTGCGTGGACGTCAAGGATCGCGCATGCGTGGACGAGTGCCCCGTCGACTGCATCTACGAGGGTGCCCGTTCGCTCTACATCCACCCCGAGGAGTGCGTGGACTGCGGCGCATGCGAGCCCGTGTGCCCGACCGAGGCCATCTTCTACGAGGACGACCTGCCCTCCGAGTGGTCCGACTACCTGCGCGCCAACGTCGACTTCTTCAACGACCTGGGCAGCCCCGGCGGCGCACAGAAGACCGGCGTCCAGGACTTCGATGATCCGATGATCGCCGCACTGCCGCCTCAGAATGAGGAATGGAAGGCCGAAAATCTCTGACAGTCGATAGGGTAGGGGTATGACAACGATCCTTCCCCGCCCTCTTGACCTGCCCGAATTCCCCTGGGATCAGCTGGCGCCCGCCAAGGCGCGCGCCACTGAACATCCCGGGGGAATGTGCGATCTGAGCGTCGGAACCCCGGTCGACGACACCCCCGCGTTCATCCGCGAGGCACTCGCCGACGCCTCCAACGCGCACGGCTACCCGACGGTGATCGGAACCGCCGAGGTGCGCGACGCGATCCTCGCATGGGGACAGCGACGGGGGATGGTCGACGTCGGACACGGCGGCGTGATCCCAACGATCGGCTCGAAGGAGGCCGTCGCCTGGATTCCCGCGCTGCTGGGCGTGCGCCCCGGCGACACGGTCCTCGTGCCCGAGGTCGCCTACCCGACCTACGACATTGGTGCCAGGCTGGCCGGTGCCACACCCGTCGCCGTTGACCCGACGAACCCCGACGCCTGGCCCGATGCCGCCCTCGTCTACCTGAACTCGCCGGGCAACCCCGACGGGCACGTCATGAGCAAGGACGAGCTGCGCGCCGTCGTTGTCTGGGCGCGCGCTCACGGCGCTGTCGTCGTGTCCGACGAGTGCTACGCGGCCCTGCCCTGGTCGGAGCCCTACGTGAGCGAGGGAGTGCCCTCTCTGCTCGATACGGACGTGTGCGATGGTGATGCGAGCGGACTCCTCGTCCTGTACTCGCTGTCCAAGCAGTCGAATCTCGCGGGCTACCGCGGCGCCCTCATCTACGGTGATCCCGCCCTGGTCGCCCCGATCGTCAGCGTGCGCAAGCACTCCGGACTCATGGTGCCCGCCCCCGTCCAGCACGCGATGGCGGTCGCCCTCCGCGACACCGAGCACGTGGAGCGCCAGCGCAGCGTCTACGCCGTGCGTCGCGCCCTCCTCCTCGAGGCGCTGACCGACGCCGGTCTCAACGTCGATCCCGACACGGCGGCCGGCCTGTACCTGTGGGTCTCGGACCCCGCGAATCCGAGCGACTCGTGGGCCCTCGTCAACCGCCTGGCTGATCTTGGTATCCTCGTCGCCCCCGGCGACTTCTACGGCACGGCAGCCCACGGGCGCGTCCGCGTGGCCCTCACCGCCACCGACGAGCGCATTCAGGCCGCTGCGAGCCGCATCCGTGAGGCCTGGACGGCGCGCTGACACATCAGCCACATAACGAGGCCGGGGCCACCTTCGCGCACTGCGCGTGGGCGGCCCCGGCCTCGTTGGTGAGAAGACTCAGTTCGAAGCGTGCAGCGCGTCGTTGAGCTCGATACCCACGACGCCCGCGCGGGCGATGGCCTCGATGCGGCCCGTCTGGGAGTTGCGGCGGAACAGGATGTTCGACGCGCCCGACAGCTCGCGCGCGGCAACCGTGCGCGGCTCGGCCTCGCCGGAAGAATCGATGAGCGTCACCTTCGCGCCGGCGGTCACGTACAGGCCGGCCTCGACGACGCAGTCGTCGCCGAGCGCGATTCCCAGGCCTGAGTTTGCACCCAGCAGGCAGCGCTCGCCCAGGCGCACACGCTGCTTGCCGCCGCCCGAGAGGGTGCCCATCGTGGAGGCGCCGCCGCCCACGTCCGAGCCATCGCCGATGACGACGCCCTGCGAGACGCGGCCCTCGACCATCGAGCGGCCCAGCGTGCCCGCGTTGAAGTTGACGAAGCCGGCGTGCATGACGGTCGTGCCCTCGGACAGGTAGGCGCCCAGGCGCACGCGCGTGCCGTCGGCGATGCGAACGCCGGAGGGCAGCACGTAGTTGACCATCGGCGGGAACTTGTCGACGCCCTGCACGGTCACGGGGTGACCGTCGCGAGCGCGCAGGCGCAGGCGGGTGGCCTCGAAGTCGGCAACGGCGCACGGGCCGGCATCCGTCCACACGACGTTGGGCAGCACCGCGAAGATGCCGTCGAGGTTGATCGTGTTGGGCTGTACCAGGCGGTGGGAAAGCAGGTGCAGACGCAGGTAGGCGTCCTCCGTCGAGGCGGGGGCCTCCTGCAGGTCAATCGTCGTGGTCACGACGACGGTGCGCACGCGGCGCGCGTCATCGACGCGCTCCAGCACGGACAGCGAGGTCGCCAGCTCCTCGTCGGTCCCGGGCTCGCCCAGGTGCGGGGCGGGGTACCACGTGTCGAGTGTCGTGCCGTCCAGAGTGATCGTAGCGAGGCCGATGCCCCATGCAGTGCTGTTGTCCATGCCCCTACAGTACGGCGCGACGGGTGGGTGATTGGCACCGAAACTCAGGGGCGCGGCGCATCCCACAGGTCCGGCCAGAACACCCCAAGCTCGGTGGCCATGGAACGCAGTAGCGGCAAAGAGATACCGACGACCGAGTGATAATCGCCCGTCACGCCCTCGATGAAAGGGCCTCCCAGTCCGTCCACCGTGAAGGAGCCCGCCACGTGCAGGGGCTCGCCGGTGGCCACGTACGCGTCGATCTCGGCATCCGAGATGTCCCCGAAGTGGACCTGGGTCGAGGCAGAGCGGGTGACGGTTGCGGTGACCGTGCGTTCTCCTGCCGTTCCACCGTGCGGCGAGGCCGGGGCCAGGATCGCGGCCGAATGCCCCGTCCACAGGGTTGCGCTCGTGCGGCGCATGGCGCGGATGCGCTCGCGGGCCACGTCGGGGGTGTGGGGCTTACCGAGCATCTGGCCGTCGATCTCGAGCATGGAGTCGCAGCCAACGACGAGGACGGACTCGCCCTCGGGCAGGTCGGCGTTGGCGCCGGGCGTGCTCAGAGCCTCGCAGACGTCGGCGCACTTGGCCGCGGCGAGCGCTGCAACTTCGTCCGCGGGGGTGGTCGTGCCGCCCGAGAACGCGCGCCCTCCGGGCAATGCGGCGAGGATGGCGTCCTCGTCGACGGTGGACACCTGGACGATCGGTGTGATGCCCGCCGCAATTAGTGTTGCTCGGCGGGCGGGGGAAGCGGAGGCAAGAACAAGGCGCATGAGGACATTCTCTCCCAAGGCATCTCAGATGCGCAGACAAGCTGCAATTTGGTGCAGAAATCTCGGTTTTCGCAGGTAAACGTGCAATTCTCTAGAGAAAAACTCATCAGACTACTACAATTGTCAATGTTCGAGGTCACAATCCCGATGTGACTTTGAAAAGTGATCTGATATACCGTTACCCGCTGATGTGGTGTTGAGTCAGCCCAAAGAGGAGGGATTTGCGATGGATGAGCACGCGGCTTCGTCCCCTGCAACTCCTGATGACCTGACCGCAACAAGCTACGTTCCCCAGCTGCTCGGTGGTCATCTGACGTATTCGGCCCGCGATCTCGCGGAGATGACGAATACGCCTATCGAACGCGTCTTCCGTTTCTGGATCGCCCTCGGCTTCCAGGCTCCCACCGCCGATGACAAGGTTTTCTCTCAGCGTGACCTGGACGTTTTCAGTCGCTGGCACGACCTCGTCGAATCTGGTGGCATTGACACGGCAACCTCTCGCTCTCTCCTGCGCGCCAACGCCCACCTGGCTGATCGCCTGGCCCTGTGGCAGTTCGAAGCACTAGTAGAAGATTCGATGCGTCGTCTGATGCTGGATGACACGACGGCCCGCATGTACGTGCTGGACCATATGCGCGAGTACATCGACGTCTTCCAGGAGATGTTCACATACGCCTGGCGGCGTCAGCTCGAGGCAACCCTGTCCCGTTTTGATCGCGAGGTATCCCAGCGCGGGCACGAGGAGCGGCATAACCGCTTCCCGCTCAACCGCTGTCTCGGCTTCGTCGACATGGTGTCCTATACGTCGTCCTCGACGATCCTCGGCGATGCCCTCGTGGGCCTCATCGAGCGCTTCGAAGAGGAGAGTCGTAACGCCGTCATCGAGGAGGGTGGTCGCGTCGTCAAGATGATCGGTGACGCCGTCCTCTACATCGCCGATGACCTGCCCACCGGCCTGCGTGTGGCCACGGCCCTCATCGAGCGACTGAACGCCGACGACGAAATGCTGCCCGTGCGTGCGTCTTTCGTGCGCGGTGATGTGTTCTCGCGGTCGGGTGATGTCTTCGGGCCCACCGTGAACCTTGCATCTCGCCTCGTGGACATTGCTCCGGTGGGTAAGATCCTCACTGATCCGACGACTGCTGCCGCCATCGCCGCTGGCGAGGTGGGAGATGGGTATGAGCTCGAAGAGTTCCCGACCGCGGACTTGCGCGGTTTTGGTCCGGTCTCACCGTACCTGCTCTCGAGCGTTGTTAAATAACGTTCATCTCGCAGTGTGAACGGGTGCCTGACCTGCCCGCATAACGGGTCAAGAAAGGTGCAAGTTTTGGTTCAGAATTGCTAAGATGTAAGCGTGACTACAGTTCTCCTCGTTGAAGACGATCCGGCCATCTCCGAGCCCCTCGCCCGTGCACTGGGCAGGGAGGGCTACGACGTGCGTGCGCACGCGACAGGCGCTGAAGCCCTCGCGGATGTTCGCGGTGTTGACCTGGTCGTCCTGGACCTCGGTCTGCCTGATATGGATGGCCTGGATGTCGCCCGCGAGATCCGCTCCTCCGGTAACCGAGTTCCGATTCTGATCCTTACTGCGCGCACGGACGAGGTCGACATGGTCGTCGGCCTGGACGCGGGCGCTGACGACTACGTGACGAAGCCTTTCCGCCTCGCGGAGCTTCTCGCTCGCGTGCGGGCCCTCCTGCGCCGCCAGGCCGCTGAGCCCGCCGAAGGCGAGCTGCGCGCCCAGGACATCCGCATGGATGTTGCCGCGCACCGCGCGTTCGTCGGTGACGTCGAGCTGAGCCTGACGGCCAAGGAATTCGACCTGCTTCGCGTGCTGCTGCGCGAGGCCGGGTCGGTCGTCGCGCGCGACACCCTCATGCGCGAGGTGTGGGGCTCGGACCCGACCGGCTCCACGAAGACCCTCGATATGCACGTGTCGTGGCTGCGCCGCAAGCTCGGAGACGACGCGACCGACCCGCACTACATCACGACAGTGCGAGGGATGGGCTTCCGCTTCGAGAACGCGCGCTGAGCGCGTCGCTGAGACAGGCCCGCCATGCGCGCCCGCGCGGTGAGGATGATCGTCTCCATCGTCGCCGTCGTGTGCGTGCTGATGGGGCTCCCAGGCGCGTTTTTCGCATCGGCGTCCATCTGGTCGTCCGAACAGCGCAACCTTGACGTTCAGGCGCAGCTGATCCTCCAAAACATCGAGCGCAGGCGCGCCGTGGGGGAGGGGATCGACCCGGCGACCCTGGCAGCGCTTGTCGCGGATCAGGCGAACAGCCGCGGCGATGAGCTGAACTATCGCATCAAGGTGCCCGAGGCGAACCTGGTCACCAACGGCACGGTCATCCCCGGACGGACCATGAGTTCGCTGGCCTCGTCTCCGAGCGGCGTGTCCGTGCAGCTGACGGCGTCGGCGTCGAACGCTCTGAACCGCATTGCGTGGACGTGCGCGCTGTTCGGCGGAGGCATGCTCGCATCCATGCTGATTGGCTGGTTGTTTGCGCGTTCTCTGTCGCGTGAACTGTCTGCCCCGCTCATTTACCTGGCAGCCCAGGCCGAGCAGATCGGCTCGGGTGGTGTGCGCGCCCGCGTGGAAAAGTCCGGTATCGAGGAAATCGACCTGGTCTCCGAGGAACTCGCGCGCACCGGCGAACGCATGGCGGGCCGACTCGCAGCCGAGCGACAGGCTGCTGCCGATGCCTCCCACCAGCTGCGCACGCCGCTGACTGCCCTGTCCATGCGCCTGGAGGAAATCGAGCTCATCTCCACAGAGGACGAGGTGCGCGCCGAAGCTCGCACCTGCCTCGAGCAGGTGGAGCGCATGACCAATGTGGTGACGGAGCTGCTTGACGTCTCTAAGCGTCAGACCAGCCAGACCGAGGCCATTCACATTCTCGAGGTCTTCAATACAGCCCGCGAGGAATGGGAGGACCAGTTCGAGGCCGCTGGGCGGCCGCTCGTCTTCCTCGACGAGGCCGAGCGTCCGATCCTGGCCGACGCCGGAAAGCTCGGGCAGGTGCTGGCGACCCTCATCGAAAACTCGCTGCGCTACGGTGGTGGAACCACGCGCGTGTGGGCACACGCGGGCACTTCCAAGCGCGGCGTCGTCATCGAAGTGAGCGACGAGGGTGACGGCATCGACGAGTCCCTAGCCCCCGACATTTTCGAAAAAGGCGTCTCCGGGCACGGCTCGACGGGCATCGGCCTGGCCCTCGCCCACGACCTCGCGCAGGCGATGGGCGGGCGCCTTGAACTCAAGACCAACAAGCCGCCGGTATTCACCGTCTCGGTCGCCGCGATCCCCGCATCCCTCGACCCTGATCGCGTCATGCCCGAAGGGCCCCTCATGTCCATGGGACGGCGCTCGCGGCGCTTCTAGCAGCGGAGTACATTGAAAGGCGTGGAACACGAGATGTTGACCCCTCCCACCGTTGCCGTCATTGGCGGCGGGCAGCTGGCGCGCATGATGCAGGAGAGCGCGGTCGCGCTCGGCATTAATCTTCGGGCCCTCGTCGAGGCCTCGGATGGGTCGACCGGTCAGGTGACCGTCGACAAAGCGGTAGGCGAGCCCGCCGACCTGGACGCGGTCCGCGCGCTCATCGATGGCGCGGACGTCCTCACCTTCGAACACGAGCACATCCCGGCCCCCACGATGGAGGAGGCGGCACGCCTCGTCTCCGTTCAGCCCCCGGCGAGTGCCCTCCTGTACGCCCAGGACAAGCTGGCCATGCGCGAGCGCCTCACCGACATGGGCATCCCGTGTCCCGCGTGGGCGCGCGTCGAGGACGAGGCCCAGCTGGCAGAATTCGGCGCCACGATCGGCTGGCCCCTCATCGTTAAGACCCCGCGCGGTGGATACGACGGGCACGGCGTGGCCGTGGCCCACAGCCCCGCAGATGTGGCCTCCTGGTGGGGTAATGGCCCCCTCCTGGCCGAGGCGCTGGTTCCCTTCACCGGCGAGGTGGCGGCGCTCCTCGCGCGCACCCCCTCGGGCGAGATCGCCTCGTGGCCCGTCGCCTCCACCGTGCAGGTGGACGGCGTGTGCGCCGAGGTGACGGCCCCCGCGGTTGGTATCCGGCCCGAGACTGCCGCCGAGGCGCGCCGCATCGGCGAGCGCATCGCCGACGAGCTGGGCGTTACCGGCGTCCTCGCCGTGGAAATGTTCGTGGTCGGTGAAGGCGCGGACGAACGCGTCCTCGTCAACGAGCTGGCCATGCGCCCCCACAACACGGGACATTGGACCATCGACGGTGCCATCACAAGCCAATTTGAGCAGCACCTGCGCGCCGTTCTCGACCTGCCGCTCGGCTCCACGCAGCTGCGCGCCCCGGGCACGCACGTCGTCATGGTCAACCTGCTGGGCTCCTCCCACACCCAGCCCGCGCGCGCCCTCGCTGCAGCCTTCGCCGCCGGGGGAACGGACGCAAAGATTCACCTCTACGGCAAGGAAGTACGTCCCGGACGCAAGCTCGGCCACGTCACCGTCGTCGATGCGGATCCCACCCGTGCTCTTGATCGAGCCCGGGCAGCTGTTACCGCCCTGAAGGGCGAGGCACCCGCCGACTAACCCTCCCACCATCCGCGGCCGAGGGACCAGGTGCCCCGGCCTCGTCCCCCCCGAAAGGACCGCTCATGACCACCGAGCTCGACATTCAGCTGACCGCCACCGGCGACAACCCGCTCGTCGGCGTCGTCATGGGCTCCGACTCCGACTGGCCCACCATGGAAGCAGCCGTCGGTGCCCTCGCCGAATTCGGCATCGCCTGCGAGGTTGGTGTCGTCTCCGCCCACCGTATGCCCGAGGACATGGTCGCTTACGGCCGATCCGCCTCGGCGCGTGGCCTGCGCGTCATCATCGCCGGAGCCGGGGGAGCGGCCCACCTGCCCGGCATGCTCGCCGCACTCACCGAACTACCGGTCATCGGCGTGCCCGTGCCCCTCAAGCACCTCGACGGTGTCGACTCCCTGCACTCCATCGTCCAGATGCCCGCGGGCGTGCCCGTCGCGACCGTCTCCATCGCAGGCGCGCGCAACGCGGGGCTGCTCGCCGCGCGCATCCTCGGAGCCGGCGAAGGAGAGCGTGCTGAATCGTTGCGTGCCTCGATGCGAACCTTCCAGAAGGACCTACGCGACGTGGCCAGCGCAAAGGGGGCGGCCCTCGCGCAGCGCGTCTCCGAGGCTCGCTAAGCGACGCGAACACAAGTCCCGCGTGGGTAGCCGCAGGGGCCTTGTGCAGCGTATCCTGAACCTATGAGCATTCTCGTTTGTGGCGGCGCCGGCTACATCGGCGCACACGTTGTCCGCCTCCTGCGTCAGCGTGGGGATCGCGTCGTCGTCGTCGACGACCTGTCGAGTGGCAAAGCATCGCGCGTCGGCGACGCCAAGCTCGTGAAGCTCGACGTGACCCTGGATGAAGCCCGCTCGGCGCTGTCCACCCTCATGGTGGACGAGGACGTCACGGCCGTCATCCACTTCTCCGCGCGCAAGCAGGTCGGCGAGTCGGTCGCCCGCCCCGCCTGGTACTACCAGCAGAACATCGGCGGCATGGCTAACGTCCTCCTCGCGATGGAGGACGCCGGCGTCGACCAGATGATCTTCTCCTCCTCGGCAGCCGTTTACGGCACGCCCGAGGCCCCCGTGGTCACGGAGGATATGGCCGGGCACCCGATTAATCCCTACGGTGAGACCAAGCTGATCGGCGAGTGGCTGATGGCCGACTGCGAGCGAGCCTGGGATCTGAAGTGGATCGGCCTGCGCTACTTCAATGTGGCTGGCGCCGGATGGCCCGACCTGGCTGACGACGCCGTCATGAACCTGATCCCGATGGTGCTGGACCGCGTTGAGCGCGGCGAGAGTGCCAAGATCTTCGGTACCGACTACGACACCCCCGACGGCACCTGCATCCGCGACTACATCCACGTCTTGGACCTCGCCGAGGCGCACATCGCGGCCCTCGATGTACTCGCCGAGGGGCGTCAGCCCGACCACCACACCTACAACGTGGGCACCGGCCTGGGCACCTCCGTCCGAGAGATCGTCGACGGCCTGCGCCGCGTCATGGGATGGGAGTTCCCCGTTGAGGAGCTCGATCGCCGCGCCGGCGATCCGCCCAAGCTCATTGGCGACCCGCTCTCCATCGGCGTCGACCTGGGCTGGAAGGCCAACAACGGGGTTGACGAGATCCTGACCTCCGCGTGGGAAGGCTGGCAGGCGGGTCCCCGCCCGATCACCGTTCCCGGCTCCTGAGGGTGCCTGTAGAGCTGAGAGCCCCCCGGCCTCGTTCCCTGTGAGGGACGAAGCCGGGGGTCTTACCGTTGTCGGTACGCGACCGTGTGGGGCGGTCCTACAGTCCGTCGACCTGGTTGAGGTCCGACGTCGTGAGGGTGCCCGCACGGAGCTTGGCGAAAAAGTCGTCCGCAGTCGTGTCACGCAGGAGTACCGCCGAGGCGCCCGCGTTCGTCGTGAAGTTCAGCGACTCGATCGGGGGAACACCCATCATCTGATTCGACGACGCGCTGCGCAGCGCCCACACGAGCGAGGCAACCGTGAGGACCGAGGAGTCCTCGTCGACCGTGAAGGAATGGGAGCCGGCGCGCTCCACGCGGAGGGTCTTCGCGGGATTAACGAGGGTCGAGGGCGAAGCCGCCGAAGAAATAACCTTCGAAATCACCTGACGCTGGCGCTTGGTGCGGCCGATATCGCCCTCGGGATCCTGATAGCGCATGCGCGAGAACTGCAGGGCGGTCGTGCCATCCACCGTGTGGCATCCAGCGGTCCACTTCAGACCGGAATACTGGTCGTCCGCGTCGTTGTCGTAGCACAGCTCGACGCCGCCGACGGCGTCCACCATGTCGGGCACGGCGCCCATACCGATCTGGACGAAGTGATCGACGGTCAGGCCCGTCAGCTTTTCCACGGTCTCCACGAGCAGCTGCGGGCCGCCGTAGGCGTAGGAAGCGTTGATCTTGTCCCAGCCGACTCCCGGGATCTCTGCGTAGGTGTCGCGGGGAATCGAGAGCGCAACCGCCTGCCCGTTCGGGGCAACGTTGACGAGCATGATCGAGTCGGCGCGTTCGGACTCATCGAAGCCATCCTTGACGGCACCGTCGGCGCGCGAGTCAGACCCGGCCAGCAGGTACGTCGTTCCCGCGGTGTCGGCAGCCCCCGACAGGGCGCTCACGCGGCCCATGTTGGTGTTGGCGTCCCATATGAGGAAGCCGCCCCACGCGAGGATGATAACCAGAATGAGGCACAGGGTCTTCAGGATTGGGTGGCGGCGCTTCTTACGCCGCGGCTTGGCAGCCGGAGCGGTGGGAGCGACGGGTGCCGCGGCGGGGGCGGGGGCCGCGGCGGGTGCGCTCTGGGAGCGATTGATCGTCACCTGACGAGGCCCGTTCCCGGACGGAGCGTAGGTGTTCGAGCCTGAGGAGGAACCAGACCCCGGCGCGTACGACGGTGGGTTCGACGCCGAGGCCGGCTGGAAGGATGGTGGCTGCTGAGCCTGAGTGCGACGCGGGAAAATCGACTGAGGCTCGCGCTGCGGCTGGTCCAGCGTGCGCGGCATCAGCGGACGCGAGGCGTCGGCCTCGTCGTCGGAGATCCTCCACATCTGCGGTGCCAGGGCCTCGGGCGGGGGAGTGGGGGCGCCACCGCGCAGCTGCTCACCGACGACGTGGGCGTCGTCGGATCCGGGGCGGCGCCGCTTCGGGTCGGGCGTAAACGAGGGAGGAGTGCTCATTGGTTCTTCGGCGGGCAGGTAGCGGCTGTCTGCTTGGCAGCTTCCTCGTTGGCCGCGTTATTCGCGACGGAGGCGGACTGCTCGGTGTTATCTGTGGAGGTTGCATCCGAACCGGGATCGGTCGTCGGAGCCTGCGTCGGAGCGGACGTCGAAGGGGCTGTCGTTGCCGTCGGGTCAGGGACCACGAGCTGTGCACCGTTGCCGTCAGTGTAGGTCGTGCCCACGGGCAGGGCCTGATCGTTCTTCAGAGCGCTCCACACGTTGCGGGCCATCGGCTCAGAGGGGATGCGGCGGTTGGGATCCCAGGAGGGTTCCTCGACCGGCATCGTCACGAACTGAATGTTGGTGCGGTCGACCTTTTGTAGCACGTTGATGAGCAGGGACGCGTCCGAGCTTGCATCACCCAGATTATTGGAGACGTTCACGGCGGAAATCGCGGCCTGCAAAAAGTTGATGAGCGAGCCGGGATCCGTCACGTAGTTCTTGTTCTGGAGCTCGCGCAGCATCGCGGAAATCAGCTGCTGCTGGCGGCCGATACGGGAAATGTCGGAGCCGTCGCCCTGGCCCTTACGCGAGCGCATGTAGGCCAGTGCGTGCGTGCCCGACAGCTTCCAGCAGCCCTCATCGATGTAGAGCTGGGCGGAGTCGTCGTCGATGCGCTCGGGGATGTTGAACCAGACGCCGCCCAGGGCGTCGATCATGTTAATAAAGCCAGCGAAATCAACGACCATGAAGGCGTCGATGGACATGCCGGAGAGCTTTTCGACGGTCGAACGCACGCACGCGATGCCGGGAGCGATATCCTCCGGGTCGTCGCCGCCGTTCGCGCCGTAGACCATCGCGTTGTTGAACATGTCGTCGGTGGTCGGTTCGCTGGTGGTCCCGTCGCGGTGCTTACACGCCGGGATGTCCACGAGGGTGTCGCGGGGGATGGAGACGATCTGCACGCGCGAGCGGTCTGCGCTGACGTGAATCACCATCGTCGAGTCGTTGCGCAGGCCGGGAACGTCATCTGCGTCGCCCGCGCCGAGCTCGCCGCTGGCGCCGTTACGCGAGTCGGTGCCGACCACGAGGATGTTGACGGCGCGTCCTTCAAAGGAGTCCGGTGTTGCTTTGTTCTGTTCGTCGCTCGCGTAGGCGTCGATGTTGACGACGCGGTTGGCGAACTGGCTGCTCAAACTGGCGTACACGAACCCCGCCGATGACACCACGAAGAGCACGCCGGCCAGGAGCACGGCGAGTGCGCCGCGCAGGAGGCCGAAGCGTCCGTAGTTGACGGCCGAGTGCTGGATCGGTCGCAGATTCACGTTACTCATCATTTGTAACCATATCGTTATCTGGTGAGTTTGTCGGGGAATCAGGGCCGTTAGCGGCGCGTTCCACTCCGTGCGTATCGCTGTCTGAGCCGGTCATAGCCCCGTTGTTATCCACCTGAGCATCGGGCGGAAGGACGTGCGCGAGGGCAAGCGAACGGGCCAAGGTCGCCATGCGTGCCTCGGCTCTTGCCTCGCGCCGATATCCGGTCACCATCTGCGCGATGAAAGCCACGACCAGGCCGTAGACAATCAGGTTGACCCCTCGCTCTACGCCGATGGCGCGCGCAACGGTGTTCGCCAGCGAGGGGACGAGGATCGCCACGATGGCCGCCACCACGAGGATGCCAATGCCGATGCGGCGCAGAGCCAGCGACGAGGCCGAGGATACTGGGCGCACCAGCCAGCACGCGGTGATCGCGAGGGCGATGAGCAGGAGGACGCGAATGGCGAGGTAGGCGCTCATCGTCCCCCCAACGCCAGATCGACGACGATGTTGACGGAGTTGAGCAGGGGTTGACCCTTGGCACGCGAGTAGTCCGTGTAGGAAATAGTCACGGGGTGCTCGGCACCAGGCAGGCCGGAGTCCGCGAGCTGAGAGACGATCTGCGAGGCGTGCGCCATGCGCGCGTGGGTGAGGTGAACGTAGGCGAGGGCGTCGGCGCGGAGCACACGCAGGCCGTTGTGCGTGTCCGTGAGAGCCATGCCCGTGCGCGCGCGGGCGGCCAACGCTCCCAGGCGCAGTATCGCACGCTTGACGGCGCCGACGGGGGCACGCGCACCGTCGAGGAAACGAGACCCAAGGACGAAAGCGAGATCCTCCTCGCGCGCTCGATCCACCATCGCCGCCGCATCGGCCGGGTCGTGCTGCCCGTCGGCGTCGAAGGTGACGACGTAGCGGGCACCGCGCGCGAGGGCCGCCTCAAAGCCGGTCTGCAACGCCGCGCCCTGGCCGAGGTTGACGGGATGGGAAGCAGTAAAGGCGCCCGCAGCGCGGGCGAGAGCAGCAGTGTTATCGGTCGACGCGTCATCGACGACGAGCACACGCGGGAAAAGGGTGCGAACGCCCGCGACGACGCCCCCGATCACGGGCGCCTCGTTAAACGCGGGGATGATCACCCACGTGTCGGAGCGCATCTGCATTCGATTAGTGTCGCACATCGGGATGGGCGCGCGCCTATAGTGTTGGGTATCTGAGAGGGTGGCGAGCACCCCGATGCGCACCCGCACGCGTGAGCGACAATGAGAGGGAGACACCGTGATCGAGCCCAGCGCCGACGTGGCGCCCAGCGCGATTGTCGCGCCCAGCGCCCGCGTGTGGCACCTTGCTCAGGTACGCGAGGAAGCCCGCATTGGCGAGGAGACGATCGTCGGACGCGGCGCCTACATCGGAGAAGGCGTGAGAGTTGGCGGGCGCTGCAAGATCCAGAACTACGCCCTCATCTATGAACCCGCATCCCTGGCGGATGGCGTCTTTGTCGGCCCCGCGGCCGTCTTCACGAACGACCACTGCCCCCGCGCGATCAACGCCGACGGCACTCTGAAGAGCGCGAGTGACTGGGAACGCGTCGGCGTCACCGTCGAGCGCGGCGCCGCCATCGGCGCGCGCGCCGTCTGCGTGGCGCCCGTGCGCATCGGCGCGTGGGCATCGGTCGGCGCGGGTGCCGTGGTTACCCGAGACGTGGCCCCCTACGCGCTCGTCCTCGGCGTCCCCGCGCGCCGCGTTGGGTGGGTCGGCGAGGCCGGGGTACCCCTCGTGGCCGCCGATGACACAGCCAGCGAGGCCTCGGAACGCGCGTGGGTGTGTCCGGCCTCGGGGCGCCGCTACGTCGAGCGAGACGGTGCCCTGTTGCCCGAGGACACCCGGGCCTCGTCCTCGAATGCCCCCGATGCGCCCGACCACACCCGTGAGGACCAACAGTGACGCAGCCGTTCATCCCACCCGCACGCCCGCTCATCGGCGAGGAAGAGATCGATGCGGTCGCAGCCGTCATGCGCACGGGCATGATCGCCCAGGGCCCCCAGGTTGCCGCCTTCGAGGAGGAGTTCTGCGCCGCCCTGGTGCCCGGGACATGGGCCGTCGCGGTCAACTCGGGAACCTCGGCCCTGCACCTGGGCCTACTCGCCGCTGGGATCGGTCCGGGCGATGAGGTCATCGTCCCCTCCTTCACCTTCGCGGCCACCGCCAACTCGGTCGCCATCACGGGCGCTACCCCTGTATTCGCCGACATCGACCCGCTCACGTTTACCCTGTCGCCTGCCGCCGTCGAGGCCGCGATCACGCCGCGCACTCGGGCCATCATGCCCGTTCACCTCTACGGCCACCCCGCCCCCATGGACGCCCTCCAGGCGATTGCAGATTCCCGCGGACTCATGGTCTTTGAGGACGCCGCCCAGGCCCACGGTGCGAGCCTGCACGGGCGCGCGGTCGGCTCTTTCGGCGCCTTCGCGGCCTTCTCCTTCTACCCGACGAAAAACATGACCAGCGGCGAGGGGGGCATGGTCACCTCGAGCGACCCCGAGATCATCCGCGGCGTGAAACTCGCGCGCAACCAGGGCATGGAGACGCGCTACGCCAACGAAATCGTGGGCCTCAACAACCGCATGACCGACATCCACGCGGCCATCGGACGCGTGCAGCTCACCAAGGTTGGCGCGTGGACGCGCGCGCGTCAGGACAACGCCGCCTTCCTGGACGCCCACCTGCGAGGCGTCACCGTCCCGCACGTCGCGCCCGGCGCTACCCACGTGTATCACCAGTACACGATCCGCGTGGCCGAAGACCGCGACGGCTTTGCCGCCGCCCTGCGCGAGGAATACGGCGTCGGCTCGGGCGTCTACTACCCAATCCCGAACCACGAGCTGCCGTCCCTCGCCCGCTTCGCCCCCGACCTGGAGCTGCCGGCCACGCGCGAGGCCGCCGACCAGGTTCTCTCCCTGCCGATCTACCCGTCCCTGACGCCCGCCGAGCTGGAACGCATCGCCGAGGCCGTGAATGCGCTCGCGGAAGCGGGGGCCTGACATGAGTATTCGCCTCGGAATCCTCGGCATCGGCTCGATGGGCCGACACCACGTGCGCAACGCTCGTGCCACGCAGGGCGTGGAGCTCGTCGCGCTGGCTGACCCGGGCGGCGACCGCTTCGGTGTAGCCGGCAACCTGCCCGTCCTGGGCGGTGTCGAGGAGCTCATCGAAGCCGGCATCGACGCGGCGATCATCGCCGCTCCCACCGCCCACCACGAGGCGGCAGCCCTGGCGCTGGCCGAGGCCGGGGTGCACACCCTCGTCGAAAAGCCCCTCGCCACGAGCGTGGAGGCGGGCCGCCGCATCCGTGACGCCTTCGCGGCCGCGGGACTCGTCGGCGCGGTCGGATACGTCGAGCGCTGCAACCCGGCGCTCATCGACATGCGCAGGCGGATCGCCCAGGGTCAGCTCGGCGAGATCGAGCAGATTGCGACGCGTCGCCAGTCGCCCTTCCCCGCACGCATTAGCGACGTCGGCGTGGTGAAGGACCTGGCCACGCACGACGTGGACCTGGCTGCGTGGGTGGCCGGTGCCCCCTACGAGAGCATCTACGCGCGCACGTCCGCGCGCTCGGGGCGAGAGCACGAGGACATGATGGTCGCCTCGGGCGTGCTTGCGGGCGGCATCCTCGTCAACCACCTCGTCAACTGGCTGACCCCCTACAAGGACCGCACGACGATCGTGACGGGGGAGCGTGGCGCGCTCGTTGCCGACACCGCGATGGGGGACCTGACCTTCTACGAGAACGGCCACGCGCCCCTGCAGTGGGACGCCATCGCCGCCTTCCGCGGGGTGAGCGAGGGCCAGGTCGTGCGCTACGCGCTCACCAAGCGCGAACCCCTGGCGCTCGAGCACGAGCGCTTCCGCGACGCGATCCTCGGCGTGGGAAGCGAACACGTCACCATGGACGAGGCCCTGGACAACCTGCGCGTCGTCGAGGCCATCCTCTCCTCGGCAGCCTCGGGGCGTTCTGTCGACCTGTAGGGAGCGGCGCTAGGGCGTCAGATCGGCGTAGATGGCGCGCAGTTGTTCGGTTGACGCCCGCAGCGAGCGTTCCTTGTCCACCCACGCGCGGCACTGTGCCCCGCGGTCCGCGCGTTCGTCCTCCGACCAGGCCAAGGCCTCGTCGATGGAGCGGGCGAGAGCGTCCGGCGAGCGCTCCTGTGTGAGCAGCGAGGCCTCGGGCGCGATCATCTCCGGCGTGCCTCCCGTGGAATAGGCGACGACGGGAACGCCGCACGCCTGCGCCTCGAGGAGGACGAGTCCCGCGGCCTCCTGCCTCCCCTGCGTCGGCTTCGTGGGCAGCACGAGGACGTGGGCGCGGCGAATCCAGTCGCGCACCCGCTCGCGATCCAGCCGTCCCGCGAACGTCACGTGGGCAGGAGCGCGTTCGCGCAGACCCGCCTCCAGTGGCCCGTCTCCAACGAGCACGAGGCGATGCGGGCGGCGCCCCACGAGGGTGGCGGACGCCCGTGCCAGGTCGTCCACCCCCTTCAGACGGCTGAGCGCGCCCACGAACAGGACGACGGGCTCCTCGCGCGATTCTGCTGCGTTCGGGGCGGGCGTCCACCAGTGCGTGTCGACACCCTGATAGTGGACGCTCAGCCGCGCCGGATCGACGCCCGCACCCAGCGCAACGTCCGCCAGGTACCGGGAGACGGCGAGCAGCCGACTCGCGCCCTCGAAGGCTGCCTTCCGGTTGCGTGCGTTCCACGCGGCACCCGCGCCGCGCCCGAGCCTCGGGTAGGCGTCCCCGCCATGCAGCGTCACCACGAGGGGTGCGCCCGTGTCGCGTGCGGCCCCCACAGCCGGCAGGGACCAGGTCGCCTGATGCTGGTGAATGACGTCCGGATTCCAGGCGGCGATCGCGCGGCGCATCTGGCCCAGGCCTCGTGCCTGCGCGGCCACGCGAAGCGGGAGGGATCCTCCGAGCGCGCGGGGCGCGGCCTCGTCAATCGGGATCGTGACGACCGGATCGGTAATGCGCGCCGCGAGCGTGAAGATCCGCCAATCGAGCTCCGGCATCGCCAGGGCGTGCGAGAGCGCGAAGTAGGTCGGGGGAACCAGCAGGGTTCCCTTCGTCAGGGCGACCCTCACGAGTTCCACCCGAGGGCGGGCGCGGATCGGGAAGCGGGCATGCCACCATCCTAGGGGCAAGCCGCGCGCCCCAGGTGATTAAATGAGTCCATGACGAACGCACCTGCCCGCCCCGCCCGCTCGGGCGTCCTCGCGCAGGTGCTCACCCTCCTTGGCGGCACCCTCCTCGCCCAGGTCATCGCCTTCGTCGCCCAGATTGGCGTCGCCCGCCTCTACACGGACACGGACCTGGGGTATCTGGGTATCTTCACGTCCGCTGCGACGCTCGGCGCCGCCGTCGCGGGCGCCCGCTTCGACCTCAGCATCGTCCTGCCCGCCCCGGGGGACGAGGCCTCGGCCCGGTCCCTGGCCCGCCTGGCCTCGCGCTGCGTGCTGGTCGCCTCCGCTCTGGCCACCCTCATCGCGGCCGTCGCGTGGCCGTGGGTGTCCGAACGCTACGGAAACGCGCTCGCGGGCTGGATGCTCGCCGTCGGCGTGTCCGTCCTGTTCCTGGCGCAGGGGCAGGTGTGCTCCTACTGGTTGACCCGACACCGCCGCTTCCAGGCGATCGCGAGTTCCTCCGTGGTGCGCGCCCTCGGGATCGCGGTCCTGCAGCTGGTGTGCGGTGTCCTGGCCAACGGCGGCTTGGGCGCGGCGATTGGGGCGACGATCGCGGGTCAGGGCATCGCCGTCGCCTACCTGTCGTGGCGCGCCCGCGACGCCCGCGAGCGTCAGGCTGAGGATCCGACCCTGCGCGAGGTGGCCTCGCGCTACCGCAAGATGGCGCTCGTGGGCGTGCCCAACGTCGTCGTCGACGCGCTGCGCACGAGCGCGATTCCGATGCTCATCGCCACGTATTCCGTGGCCTCGCTCGGCCAGTTCAACATGGCGTGGCTGGCCCTGCAGGCCCCGGTCGCCCTCATCGCGGGGGCGCTGTCGCAGGTCTACCTGCCGCGCCTGTCGGACACCCCGCCCGGTGAGATGACCCGAGTCGTCGTGCGTGTTGGTGGCATCGCCTTGGGATGCTCGATCCCCGTGTTCGCGATGCTCGCGTGGGTGAGCCCGGCGCTCTTCCCCCTCGTGTTCGGGGCGCGCTGGGAGGCTGCCGGATACTTTGCGCGCTCCCTGTCCCCGTGGCTGGCCCTGACGGTCGCGACCTCACCGCTGTCGAATGTCTTCGTTGCGACCTACCACCAGCGGCGCATGCTGGCCTTCGCGTGCGTGTACTGTGCGGCGCCGCTGATCTGGCTCGCGTCCAGCCCCTACGGAGTGGAGACCACGGTTGCCGTGCTGGGCGTCCTCATGGCTGCGCTGCTGGTGGGCATGCTGGCGATGGCGTTCCTGACGGCGCGCGCCTACGACCGCGGGGACGGGCAGCGGCCTCAGGCCTCGTGAAACCCTTGTGAAACCGGCGATCTAATGGCCATAGGAAACGCCGGCCCTCAAAAGTCGCATGCAATTCCCATGCGGTCCATTTGTGTGCGAGATCAAAAGTGTTGATATTCCAATGTTTTTAGCGGTACTAAGAAAAGTTAGTGAACCCAAATTGCATGCGAGATTTTGGGGGAACTATTGCTGTCATGTGCGCGCGGCGAGGGCCCGCTCGTAGGCCTCGCGCAGGCGCGTGGCGCCCTCCTCCCAGGTGGGGATCGTGGGCGCGGTGAAAGCCCCGATGTCCTCGCGCGTGATGGACTCCAGGGCCCCGATGAGGTCGCGCTCCGGATCCTCCAGCACCCACGTGTCGGCCTGATCGCCCAGGTATCGGCGGGCCTCGGACAGGGGAGAACACAGCGCGGGCACCCCGGCCGCGAAGGCCTCCATCATCTTGTTGGGCGTGGACATGCGGTGCGACAGGCACCCCGACTCGATGAGGCACAGCGCGACGTCAGCGCCGCGCGTCATAGCCAGCACCTGATCCGGCTCCACGGGCGGCAGGCGGTGGATGTTCGTGTGCTGCGCTGCGGCCCGCTCGACCTCGGGAAGAAGCGCGCCCGCTCCGACGAAAACCACGTGTGCGCTTGTCACCTGCTCAAACGCGCGCAGAATCAGGGGAATATTGCGCCCGGGCGCCAGGTAGCCCGAATGCAGGTACAGGAGAGCGCCCTCGGGGATCCCCAGCTGCGCGCGCAGGTCGATGACCCCGTCCGCGCCCGTCGGGGCATTTGTCACGACGACGGGATCCACGCCCGGGTAGGCCTCGCGGTACCACTGCGCGATTGACTCATTGACCACGGACACCACGTCCGCACGCCGGATATAGCGGCGCTCGATGACGCGCTGGAGGCGCTGGCGCAGGCCCGCCGACCCCACCGTCTCCGTCTCCAACTCGTGCGCGTTATAAGCAAACACCGCGCCCGTGCGCCGCGCGAGCGCGTGCGCGAGCGGTAGCAGGAACAGATTCTGCGCGGAGACGGCCGCGACGCGCTGCCTCGCGAACCGCCGATACACCCGAGCCCCCCACGCCACGATGACCCTCGGACCGCCTAGGGACGCACCCAGGGAGGCTCCCCGAATCCGCGTGAGGCGCACGGTGGGGGCCACGGCCTCGTCCGTGGGGAGCCCGCCCTGATCGATGCCGACGACGTGGGTGCGTGAGAAAAGCGGGGACAGTGAACGCGCGATCTTCACCAGGCGACCGGGCGAGGCCAGGTTCGACGGGTAGAGCAGGAGATTGAGCGCGCGATCCACGCCCCCATTGTAGGTGGGGCGGGGCACTACACTGGAGGGGAACAACGAGGCCGGAGACGGAAAGGGGAGCCACATGCGCATCGCGGTCGTCGGCATGGGCAAGATCGGTTTGCCGCTGGCGGTGCACTACGCGCGCGGCGGGCACACCGTCGTTGGCGTGGATGTGAACCCCAGCGTGGTCGCCCTCATTAACGAGGGGGTCGAACCCTTCCCGGGCGAGGCGCACCTGGCCGAGTACCTGCCCCCGCTTGCCTCCTCCGGCGCCCTGCGTGCCACGACCGAGTACGCCGAGGCGATCCCCGGCGCCGACGCGGTCGTCATGGTCGTGCCCCTCGTCGTCGATGACGAGAGCCGCCCCGACTTCCACGTCATGGACGCCGCCACCCGCTCCATGGCCGAGCACCTGACGCCCGGCACCCTCGTCTCCTACGAGACGACCCTGCCCGTGGGCACGACGCGCGGGCGCTACAAGCCCCTCATCGAGGAAGTCTCCGGCCTGCTCGAGGGCCGCGACTTCGACGTCGTGTTCTCGCCCGAGCGCGTCCTCACCGGCCGGGTTTTCGCCGACCTAGCACGCTACCCGAAGCTCGTGGGGGGCCTCAGCGAATCCGGCGAGGCGCGCGGCGTTTCCTTCTACGAGGCCGTCCTCTCCTTCGATCAGCGCGACGACCTGCCGCGCCCCAACGGCGTGTGGCCCATGGGTGGGGCCGAGGCCGCCGAGATGGCCAAGCTTGCCGAGACCACCTACCGGGATGTCAACATCGGCCTGGCCAACCAGTTCGCGCGCTACGCGGACGCGGTCGGCATCGACGTCGCTCGCGTCATCGAGGCCTGCAACTCCCAGCCCTACTCCCACATCCACCGGCCCGGCATTGCGGTCGGCGGCCACTGCATCCCCGTCTATCCGCGCCTCTACCTGGCCGGGGACCCGGACGCGACCGTCGTGTCCGCCGCGCGCGCCGCGAACGCCGCCATGCCCGCCTACGCGGTCTCGCGTGCCGCCGCCCTGCTGGGGTCCCTGGAGGGCCTGCACGTCGCGGTCCTGGGCGCCGCCTACCGCGGCGGGGTGAAGGAAACCGCCTTCTCCGGCGTCTTCGGCGTCACCTGTGCGCTGCGCGAGGCCGGGGCGCAGGTGAGCGTGCACGATCCGCTCTATTCCGACGATGAGCTGTCAGCCTTCGGGTGGGACGCCTACCACCTCGGAGAGCCGGTGGACGTCGCCATCGTCCAAGCCGACCACGTCGCCTACCGGGACCTGGTGCCCGCTGACCTGCCCGGCGTGCGCCTCCTCGTCGACGGCCGCGCCATCACCTCACCCGAGGCCTGGGCTGGAACACCGCGCATCACGATCGGTGGGGGAAGCACCCCCGCATGCTAGTCACTCTCGCGACCCGCACCTTTACACCCGAGCCGACGGCCGCCGCGCTGCGCCTCGGGGCACTTGCTCGCGCGCTCGCCGCAGGCGGAGACAGGGTCCGAGTCCTCACCTCGCGCCTGGCTCCCTCCGTCGCCCGCGACGCCCGTCAATCCGCCGGACGTGGCGCCGATCCGGGGGACGGGGCAGACCTCGTCGAGGTTCGCCGCGCCCCCGTCCTGCGCGACCGCACGGGAGCGGTTCGCGGATACGTGTCCTACATGTCCTTCGATGTTCCCCTCGTCGCCCGGCTGCTCACCGGTCCGCGCCCCGACGTGGTTGTCTCCGAGCCTCCGCCCACGACCGGAGCTGCCGTACGCATTGCATGCGCGGTGCGCCGCGTCCCCTACGTCTACTACTGCGCCGACATCGTCTCGGACGCCGCCGCGCTCGCGGGCGTGCCCGGCATCGTCGTGCGCACGGTCGCGGGCCTGGAGTCCTTCGCGCTGCGTGGTGCCCGCCGCGTCATTGCTGTCTCCGATGGCGTCGCACGTCGTGCTCGTGACCTGGGGGCTCGGGACGTTGTGGTCGTCCCCAACGGCGTGCGCGTGCCCGACACGGTGGCCGACGGCACCCCCGAGGGATTCCCCGCCTGCGACGGTCCAGTCTTCGTCTACGCGGGCACGGTCGCCCAGTGGCTGGCCCCCGAGGTCTTCGTCGATGCCTTCGAGCGCGCGCGAGCGCGGCTCGGGGACGCGCGCCTCGTGTTCGTGGGGCAGGGGAGCGGATGGGATGCCCTCGCCGAGCACTGCCGAGGCGTGGCCGGCGTCGACATGATCCCCGCCGTCAGCGCCGAGGAAGCGGACCGGTGGATGGCACGAGCCGCCGCGACGCTCGCCTCGCTGCGACCGGGCGGGTACGACTACGCCTACCCGACGAAGATCCTCGCCTCCCTCGCGCAGGGCACTCCCGTCATCTACGCGGGTCCGGGCCAGGCCGCCCGTGACATCGCGGAGGGGGAACTCGGAGTCGCGTGCAACCTCGACGCTGATGAGGTCGCCGAGGCCATGGTGGCCTGTGCGTCGGGCACTGCCGCCTGGGTGGGTGCTGAGGGTGCGCGCGCCTGGGTGAGCGCGCATCGGTCAGTCGAGGCCTCATCGCGCGCTGCGGCCGCGGTGGTTCGGTCGGCGCTCGCGTAGGCCTTCGGTTTTCTCCCTCGGGTTGACGCGGCTGAGTGGCGTTATTCCTGGCCATGAGTGCTGTCGATGGCGCGTCGGTGCGTCCCGATGTGCTTACGCATTGGTGGAGGAGGCTCCGGCCTCGTCTCACATGCAAAAAGCTATGACTTCAGTTCATGTCGGTTCATGCGTGTAACTATTCTCATGTTTACAGTTACAACATAAGCACCTACAATCACGACTGTCACATCAGCAACTTGAAGGATCACTATGCGCTCCTCGTGGAGGACCATCGTCGCCGGGCTTACCCTGGCCCTCGGCGCAGCCGCAGCGGCCCTCGTGCCGCCCGCGCACGCAGCAGGCATCACGATCGCCATCGACCCCGGGCACGGCGGCTCCGACCCCGGCGCGGTCGCAAACGGCCTGCGTGAGAAGGACCTGACCCTCGCGGTCTCCCTGGCCCTGAAGGAAGAACTGGAAAGCTACGACGGCGTCCGCGTCGTTATGACCCGCACGACGGACACCCGTCCCTCGGAAAACATCAGCACCGACCTGTCGAGCCGCGTCGAGATGGCCGCAGCCGCGGATGCGGACGCCCTCGTCTCCATCCACTTCAACTCGGGCGCGCCCATCGCGAAGGGCGCGGAGGTCTGGTACGCGAACTCTTCCTCGTACAACTACGGCACCCACACGCAGGGCCGCACCCTGTCCAACGCCATCCAGAAGCAGCTGACCGGCCTCGGGCTGGCTGATCGCGGCATCAAGACGCGTGACAACCCCTACTACGACTACCCGGATGGCTCGACCGGTGACTACTACGCCGTCATCCGCCAGTCGCGCGAAGAGAACATGACCGGCGTCATCGTCGAGCATGCCTTCGTGACCTCCGCATCCGACGCAGCCCTCCTGCGCGACGAGAATTTCGTTCGCTCTCTTGGCGTTGCTGACGCGACCGGTATCGCCGAGGCCTACGGCCTGAGCAAGGGCACGTGGCGCGCCACCGGAGATTCCTGGAGCTTCATCTCCAACGGCGCGGCCAAGACCGGCTGGTTCTCCGCCGGTGGCCGCTGGTACTGGGCTGGCTCCAACAAGCAGACGATCCGCGGATGGTCCACCATCAACGGACGCCGCTACTTCTTCGACGACTCCACCGCCATGGTGACGGGCTGGAAGAAGGAAGACGGCAAGTGGTACTACCTGCGTCCTGACGGCGACATGGCCACCGGCTGGGTGAAGGTCGCCGGCTCCTGGTACTACATGAACGCCGACGGCGTCATGGTTACCGGCTGGCTCAAGGATGGCAACGACTGGTACTGGCTGCGCGCCAACGGTGCGGCCGCGATTGGCTGGACCAACGTCGATGGCGCCTGGTACCTCTTCGAGGAGGACGCGCGCATGCTCACCGGCTGGCAGCTGACTGAGGATGACAACCGCTGGTACTACATGCGATCCAGCGGCCAGATGGTCACCGGCTGGCTCCTCGACGCCGGCAAGTGGTACTACCTGGATGGTGAGGGCGCCATGATGACCGGATGGACCAAGGTGGGCGACACCTGGTACCACCTGAACTCTTCCGGCGCGATGAGCACCGGCTGGCTCCTGGACGGTGCCTGGTACTGGCTGGACCCGAACTCGGGCGCCATGGCGACGGGTACGGGCACCGTTGAGGGCCGCGCATCGAACTTTGCTTCCTCCGGCGCGTGGCTGGGCTACGCGGACGGCAGCGAGGCTCCGGCGGCCTCCCGCAGCGCCTCACGCAGCGCCTCCGTCACGAACGCGTCCGGTCAGCGCCTCATCATGAGTGCGCCTACCGCCTCGCGCGCGGAGATTATCGACGCGATGGAAGACGCCTGGGATTCGGCCGGCTACAGCTACCCGAGCGCGCTGGCCGCTGGCGGTGCGCCGACGATCCGCGACTTCGCGTCCATCGTCTACGACGAGGCCGTGGCCGAGGGCGTGTCCCCCGAGCTGGTCTTCGTCCAGGCGATGAAGGAGACGGGCTGGCTGCGATTCGGCGGCGACGTGACCGTCAGCCAGTACAACTTCTCCGGCATTGGCGCGGTCGGCGGCGGCGCGAAGGGCGCCTCCTTCCCGGACGTTCGCACCGGCATCCGCGCCCAGGTCCAGCACCTGCGCGCCTACGCGGACTCCTCGGTGACCACGGCGTCGCTCGCGAACGCGGTCGTCGACCCGCGCTTCACCTACGTGCGCAAGGGCGCGGCCCCCGTGGTCGAGTACCTGGGCATTCAGGAGAACCCCAACCGCACCGGCTGGGCCGCAGCCAAGAACTACGGCTACGACCTGGTGTCCATGATGAAGGCGTACTTCTGAGAGTTCTTCCGTGACGAGGCCGGGGCCGGCTGCGCGATTCAGCGTGGCTGGCCCCGGCCTCGTTTATCTGCGGCGCGCACATATGGTGCCCTCCGGTGCGGCATCTGCGCGACCGACTACAATCTCAAAGAGCAGTGTGTTCCCACGGCCTCGTGCTGTGGACCGCCTGAGCTGCGGACAACTACGTGTCAACGACTTCGAATGGAGGTGCCCGGGCGATGAGCTCCTACAGCAAGACGTACGCGTCTGATCCTCAGCTCTGGGACGCGGACGCGAGCTTCCTGCTGAAGTGCCAGTACACAGACGGGACGCAGGCAGTCATCCTGTCCGGATGGCACCGCCGGGCCATGGAATTCGAGAATCCGATCGTTCTGCCCCCGCTGGACGATGGTGAGAGCTACCGGTACTGCCCCATCGGCGCAGATCCCCATCGCGAGAATCCGTGGAACGACATCGACAGGTACGAGCTCGAGGTGTCGCTCGATGGCGCGCACGACGGCGAAATCTCCTCGCTCCTCGACAAGCTCATGGCGCCGACCGTCGCTCACGCGCTGATGGATTCCATGCCGGAGATGATCCAGCGGGTGTCGGCGAACAAAACGAACGTGCCCCTGCAGATCGATGACGACACGAGGATTAGGTACGTCGATCTGCTGACCCAGAACCTGCCGGCCCGATCCGGTGATACCTCCGAGCCGCTTCGCGCCCTTCATCGCTGGTGCCGGATCTTCGACATGGGCAACGGTACCGTCACGATCTATCAGCCGGTCTCGCCAGACCAGCTCGACAACCTTCGCTGGCCACACAACGGCATCTGGCTGAACCGCGGACAGGCATACTTCACCGAGCCGTCGGACGTGGGCAACATCGTTGAGGCATTCTCGATCCCCATCAAGTACGAGCAATACAACCTCGAGAACTGGCGGATTGAGTTCGAATTCTGGGAGAACGAGCCCTTCCAGATCATGATCAGCGACGATTCGGAGGAAGCCACGCAGCGCCTCGGGCGGGCGCAGCGAGAAATCGGCGTACTCTCGCAGTTCGTGACCACGGCCTTCCTCGTTTCCAGGAACCTCGAACGCCGTTCCAAGGTCAACGAACTCGTGACCGGGAACGAGGCCCTGCAGGGCCTCGCGACGCGCAAGGTCGCCGAACTCAAGGCGACGATCGAAGAATACCGACGGCTGCTCGAGCGGGCGTCCGGCCTGCTCGCGAACACCGCTCAGTCCGTCCAGGCCGTCGCGAACCAGGAAAACGCCGAGGCCGCAGAACGAACGAACACGTTCCTCACCTTCGCGTCCGCAGTCTTTTTCGTCCCGACGCTCATTATCTCTTTCTTCTCGATGTCCATCATTGGCCTCAATCAGGGCGAAACTCTTCCCTCGCTCTGGTTCGTGCTCGCCCTGTGCTTGGCGAGCGTGGTTGTCGCAATAGGCGTTCTCGTTGTCTTGAGGCGTCAGCTGAGGAAGAGTCGACACAAGGCCCCAAGGAGGCGATGACGATGTTCTCCACCATCACGTCAGGCGAGATCCGGCAAGCGCTGGAGCACGTGTCGCGCCAGTATCTGGCGGGCAACCTCTCTCGGCCGCAGGCGATCGCGCACTATGACACGAGCGATCTTGAAATCGGGATCACGTCCTATTCCGACGACGCATGCGAGCAGCCGCACTTTCATACGCAGGCCACCGAGTACCAGTACATGCTGTCCGGGTGGACACAATACCTGGACACGGACACCGGCGAGGAGCATGAGTTCCGTTCGGGCGACTTCTACGTCATCGAACCCGGGACGACATACGCGCAGCGCTCGAAGCGGGGGACGCAGATCCTCTTCATCAAGGTTCCCTCCACGAATGACAAGAACGTCGTCACCCCTGGCCCGGATGTCGAGGCCTGGCTGGCCTCGGCCCTGAGGACGACGCGCGTGGACTACTCCCACGTTCCCGATGCGCCGGCTGCCAACTCGATCGTCCCCGCGGCAGCGGTCGCCATCGAGCGTGAGGGCCACATCCTCATGCTCCAGCGCCGAGATAGCGGGAATTGGACGCTCCCGGGCGGCACCCTCGAATTCGGCGAAAGCCTCGCCGAGTGCGCGGTCCGCGAGCTCAAGGAGGAGACCGGCCTCGACGTGCGGGTGACCGGGATTGTCGGCACCTACACGGACCCGGACGTACGTATCGCATACTCCGACGGGGAAGTGCGCCAGGAGTTCACCGTCGTCTTTCACGGGGTGTCTGAGGGTCACGAGGTGTCCCTCGACTCTGAATCCACGGGTTTCCGATGGGTGCCGAAGGAGAAGCTCCTCAATCTGCGCCTCGCGGACTCTCAGCGTCGCAGGCTCGAGGATCTCCTGCGGTATCTGGCCGACGGTACGCAAAGGATCGCATGATGAACGACTCGACGCCGACAATCGGCATGGATGAGAACCGGCTGCGCCACTGCCGCGGCGTGGGGATGAAGGCCTCCGAGCTGGGGCGGACCCTGTTTGGCTGGTCGGACGACAAGTGCCGCGAGATGTTCGTGATGGGCTACCTGCATGATGTCGGCTATCAATTCGCTCAGGAACAGTCCGAGCACGAGGAACTCGGAGGTGCGCTGCTGCGCTCCCTGGGGTTCACGTACTGGGCGGAGATCTTCCATCACGGCGATCCCGACAGCAACTACCAGTCGGATGAGCTCCTGGTGCTTAACCTGGCGGACATGTTGACGTCGAGGGACGGCAGCGCCACGACCATCCCTGCGCGCCTGACGGACATCGCGAGTCGCTACGGTGTTGAATCAACGCAGTACGTGGCGGCGAAGAAGCTTGCAGACGTGCTCGTCGCGCAGGTGCGGGAGATTGGCGGTTCGCAGGAGATCCTCAGCCAGATGCTCTGAGCGCACGTTCGGGGCGAATCGGCTGCGCGCCTCAACAGGCTTCTACGCCGCCCCCATCTGGATAGGTTGTGCGCATCCGGATAGGTTATGCGCTTCTGGATAGGTTAATAAGCTATCCGGATGTTCATAACCTATCCGGATGTTCGTTTCCTATCCGGATACGCCGCCCCCATTCGCAACTGTCGCCCCTAGGGTACGCGCGGGCAGTCCCCGTAGCCCCACGCGCACGCAGTGAACGTGAACGAGACAGGCCCCGAGCACCTGTCGGTGCCCGGGGCCTGTCTCGTACGCGTAGAGGTCAGCCGCGCAGAGAAGCGACGTAGGAGTCGATGCGCTGCGAGGAATCCTCGGGGGTGAAGCCCGCGGCCTTGATCTTCGTCAGGTCCAGGACGGAGGACAGGGGGCGTGGAGCCACCTCGCGGCCCGCGAAGTACTCCTCCGTCGTCACCTCGGTGACGTCTTCCGGATTACGGCCGCACAGCTCGAATACGCGCTTGGCGATCTGCGCCCAGCTCATGATCGGTCCCTCGCCCGACAGGTTGTAGGTGCCGAAGGGGGCGTCGCTGGTCAGCAGGTGAATAATGCCTTTGGCCAGGTCGGAGGTGAAGGTCAGGCGACCCACCTGGTCGGACACGACCGAGGGGGAGGTGCCCTGCTCCGCCAGGGACGCCATAGTCTTCAGGAAGTTCTTGCCGTCGCCCACGACCCAGGAGGTGCGCACGATGTAGTGCTTCGGCGTCGAGGCCACAGCGGCGTCGCCGCCCGCCTTCGACTGGCCATACGCGCCCAGGGGAGAAGGGGCCTCGTCCTCGAGGTGCACGTCCTGCGTGCCATCGAAGACGTACTCCGTCGAAATGTGGACCATCGTCGCGCCGTGAGCCGTTGCCTCGCGGGCCAGGATCGCCGGGCCCGTCGAGTTCGCCTGCCAGGTCGCGCGGCGGCCCTCGGGCGTCTCAGCGCCGTCCACGTTCGTCCACGCGGCCGCGTTGATCACCACGTCGATGTCGTCCCACGGCAGCGCGGCCACCTGCTCGGCGTCGGAAATCGACACCTCGGGCAGGTCCACGCCCGTCACCGTGAAGCCGGCCTCGGGCAGCGCGCGCATGAGCTCGCGGCCCAGCTGGCCGTTCGCGCCGGTCACGAGCGCGCGGCGACCCACGGGAGCCGGGGCAGGGAAGGGGGTCACGTCCGCCATGCGCGGGTGAGCCTTGTCCTTGTCGGACAGGATGGCGCGCTCGAGCGGGATCGGCCAATCCACGGCGGCCGTCTCGTCGGCCAGGTTCAAGAAGGTGTAGCGCGCGTCCGGCGACCAGTGGTCGTTGACCAGGTACGTGTAGGCCGTGTTCGGCTCCAGGGTCTGGTAGGAGTTACCCACGCCCTTGGGGACGAACACCGCGACGCCCGGATCGATGATCGTCGTGTAGACGGTGCCGAAGGAGGGTCCCTCTCGCAGGTCCACCCACGCGCCAAACACGCGGCCGGTCGCGACCGACACGAACTTGTCCCACGGCTCCGCGTGAATGCCTCGCGTCACCCCAACCTCGTCGTTGAACGAGATGTTGTTCTGCACGGGCTGGAAATCCGGCAGGCCCAGCGCGACCATCTTCTCGCGCTGCCAATTCTCCTTGAACCAGCCTCGGTTATCGCCGTGAACAGTCAGATCAATGCGCAAAAAGCCGGGGATCGGCGTGGTCGTAATCCCCAGGGGCTTAGCGGTGGGCGCCATGGTTCTTCCTTACGTGCGTGGTTTTTGTGCGGACGCAACATTCCATGTAAATACTATCCGATCTGCACCCCCGCGGCGGTGTGCGCCGCCCCATGGGCGCGCGGAGGGGCAAAGTTGTGGAAAAATACTGTTGTATAGGGATAATTGTCAACGACGCGCGACCCACACGAGGACGCGCCGGGAAGCGGAGGCAACATGAAAGGCATCATCCTGGCGGGCGGCTCGGGCACCCGTCTCAACCCGATTACGCTGGGGACATCGAAGCAGCTCGTCCCCGTCTACGACAAGCCGATGATCTACTACCCGCTGTCGACCCTCATGCTGGCGGGCATTTCTGAGGTCCTCGTCATCACGACCCCCCACGACGCTCCGTCGTTCCACCGCCTGCTCGGCGATGGCAGCCAGCTCGGCGTCAACATCTCCTACGCTGTCCAGCACGAGCCCAACGGCCTCGCGCAGGCCTTCGTGCTCGGCGCCGATCACGTGGGCGACGACAGCGCTGCCCTGGTCCTGGGTGACAACATCTTCTACGGCCCCGGCATGGGTACGCGCCTGCGCCGCCACACCCAGCCCGACGGCGGTGTGGTCTTTGCCTACCAGGTGGCCAACCCCAGCGATTACGGCGTGGTGGAGTTTGACGCTGATTTCAAGGCCCTGTCCATTGAAGAAAAGCCGGCCAAGCCGCGCTCGAACTGGGCCGTGCCCGGCCTGTACTTCTACGACAATGACGTGGTTTCCATCGCCCGCGACCTCAAGCCCAGCGCGCGCGGCGAATACGAAATCACCGACATTAACCGCACCTACCTTGAGCAAGGCCGCCTGCAGGTAGAGCCGCTGCCGCGTGGCACCGCCTGGCTAGACACCGGTACTTTCGACTCCCTGGCTGACGCCACCAGCTTCGTGCGTACCATCCAGGCCCGTCAGGGTCTGAGCGTGGGTTGCCCCGAGGAGATCGCCTGGCGCAACGGTTTTATCGACGACGACGGCCTGCGTCAGCGCGCCGAGCCGCTGGTTAAGTCCGGTTACGGCCAGTACCTACTAGACCTACTAGAGCGCGGCAAGTAAATCAGCGTCCTATTAGCGTCGCACCAGCTAACCGGCTTTAGCTGAAAGCTACTAATGCCGGCTAACGCCACAGCCTTTTAGGCTCCTAGGCCCCGCCAATGGCGGGGCCTATTTAGTGCTCACCCAGGCTTTAACTGCGCTTTAAGCGGGCCCTAAGCGGGCTTTAGCAGGCTCTAACTGCGCTTTAAGCGGGCCTAGCACAAGGCAAATTTGTACGATACGACACTTTTACACCCCAGCGTGTTCACATTTACCACTTGAAGGCATATATTCGAACGCGCAAGTTAGTAACGCTACGGTGAACGGATTGTTATGAGTTCTTCCAGCCCCACCACATTATCGCAGCTGCAGTTTGAGGTTTTACGAGCCCTGTTGCACGCAGGTAAACCCCTCACCCAGCGTGAACTGCACCAGCTCACCGATATCTCCCTGGGCAGCGTCAACTCCACCGTGCGCCAATGCGAAGCCGCCGGTTACATCAGCGAGCGCGCCCTAACTGAAGCCGGCCGCCAAGCTCTAGCCCCCTATAAGGTGGATAACGCCATCATTATGGCGGCAGGCCTATCCCAGCGTTTTGCTCCCATCTCCTATGAGCGCCCCAAGGGTACTTTGCGCGTGCGCGGCCAGGCCCTAATCGACCGCCAAATTGAGCAGCTGCGCGAGGCTGGCATTAATGACATCACGGTAGTGGTGGGCTACAAGAAGGAGCACTTCTTCTACCTGGCCGCCAAGTACGGGGTCAAAATCGTGGTCAACTCCGACTACGCCACCCGCAACAATAACGGCTCACTATGGCTGGTGCGTGAACAGCTAGCTAACACCTACATTTGCTCCTCGGATGACTACTTCACGGTCAATCCTTTCGAAGACTATGTTTACCAGGCCTACTACTCGGCCCAGTATGCCCAGGGCCCCACGGCTGAATGGTGCATTACTACCGGCGCTGGTGGACGTATTACTGGCGCTAGCGTAGGCGGTGCCAACGCCTGGTACATGCTTGGTCACGTCTACTTTGACCGGGCTTTTTCCGCTACTTTCCGCCGTATTTTGGAAAGTGTCTACCACCTGCCTGAAACTGCCCCCAAGCTGTGGGAGTCAATCTACCTAGACCACATTCGTGAACTGAATATGGTGATGCGTCCCTACCCGGAGGGAGTAATTAACGAGTTTGATTCAGTCGATGAGATTCGCTCCTTTGACCCGCTGTTCCTGGAGAATCTCGACTCTGATATTTTCACCAACATCACCTCCACACTGGGCTGCCAGGTTGATGAGATCACCGATTTTTACCCGCTTAAGCAGGGCATCACTAACCTGTCTTGCCACTTTAGGGTGGGCGATCAGGAGTACGTCTACCGTCACCCGGGTGCGGGCACGGACAAGATCGTGGACCGTGCCGCTGAGTTTGAGGCCCTGAATTTGGCCCGCGACCTGGGCATTGACCATACTTTCATCACTGGTGACACGGTTAAGGGCTGGAAGATTTCACGTTTCATTCCCGACGCCGCCAACCTAGACGTTAACGATCCGGCCCAGCTCACCCGGGCTATGGATATGGCCCGCACGCTGCACAGCAGTGACATGCGCCTGTCGCGCCACTTTGACTTTGTCACCGAGGGCCTAAAGTATGAGGCGATTTTGCGCCAGTTTGGGCCGATTGATGTGCCCGACTATCAGGTGATGCGCGACAAGATCATGCGTCTAAAGCGTTTCACTGAGGCCGATGGCTACCAGTTGGTGCCCAGCCACAATGACTTCTTCCCGCTCAACTTCCTGGTTTCTAACGACGCCTCTAACAATGAAATCGACCTGATCGACTGGGAGTATGCGGGCATGTCAGACCCGGCCGCCGATTTTGGCACCATGGTGGTTTGCGCCAGCTTGAGCCGTACCCAGTCCGACGCCGCCTTGGCCGCCTATCTTGAGGCTGAGCCCACCGCCGCTCAGCAGCGTCACTTCTACGCCTACGTGGTTTTCGCCGGTTGGTGCTGGTACGTGTGGTCTTTGGTTAAGGAGGCTGAAGGCGACGACGTGGGCCAGTGGCTCTACATCTACTACCAGGCCGCCAGTGACAACATTGACTGGGTGCTAGCCGCCTATGAGCAGGCCGCAGCCGCCGCCCAAGCCGAGACCGCTAGCGACGCCGTCGCCACGCCGGATCAAACCAGCACAAACCACTAAAACCAGCGCAATAAGAACGCAATAAGTAGGAGTAAAACCATGCGTTACGGAATTGGTTCAGGAGCCCTGTGGGGTCTAGACACCGTCATTTTGGCTATCGCGCTGGCACTTAACCCCTTTGCCACCGACGCCCACGCCTCCCTAGTTTCAGCGGCTTTACACGACGCTGTTTGCGCCCTGATCCTGCTGATCTTTATGGCCATGCGCGGGCGTCTAAAGGACACTTGGCGGGCAGTGCACACGCACAGTGGCCGCGCAGTTATGGTGGCCGCGCTGCTGGGTGGGCCTATCGGTATGAGCGGTTACCTGCTGGCTATTGACCAGATCGGCGCCGGTTACACCGCCATCATCTCCACCTTCTACCCGGCTTTGGGCACGGCCCTGGCAGTGGCGGTGCTTAAAGAGCGGATGCGTCCGCGTCAGGTGATTGCCCTGGCTGTGGCTATTGGCGCCATTATTGCCACCAGCTACACCTCCACCAGTGTTTCTGGCTCAGCGCTTTGGGGTGTGCTCGGCGCCCTGGCGGCAGTGGTCGGCTGGGGCTGTGAAGCCGTGATTTTGGCTTGGGGTATGCGCGACGACGCCGTCGACAATGAGACGGCCCTGCAGATCCGCGAAACTACCTCGGGGCTGACCTACCTGGTGCTAGTGGTGCCGTTAGGTGGCGCTTTAAGCAGCACTGGGCAGGCTTTAACCAGCCCTGGCGCCATGGGCCTGGTAGCTTTGGCCGCCGCCGCCGGCACCGCCTCCTACCTGTTCTATTACAAGGCCATTGACCTGCTGGGGGCCGCGCGGGCCATGGCGCTTAACATTTCCTACTCGGCTTGGGCAGTGCTGTTTGCGTTCCTTTTGCAGTCGATCGTGCCTGCGCCTATCCAAATCGTGCTGTGTGTAGTGATTTTGGTTGGCACCGTACTGGCGGCTACCGAAAACTGGCGTGAGCTGACTTCTTTCAAGCGTCAAAGCCGCTAGAATCGCTGTATCGCCCACCTGCAAGTTAGGAAACCTATGAGCGACCAGCAGCTCCTAGACAATATTCACGCCCTGCTGAAAGAAATTTTGGCGGAGTTTGACCGTGTATGCACCAAGCTGGAGATTCCTTACGCCGTCTATGGAGGCACCGCCATTGGCGCGGTGCGTCACCAGGGCTTTATCCCTTGGGACGACGACGTAGACGTGCTTATGCGGCGCAGTGACTATGAACGCTTCTTAAGCCTGGCCCCCCAGGTTATAGATGAACGCTTTGCGCTACACAACACGCGCACAGTAGTTAACTTCCCGTTCATGTTCACCAAGATGGTGCTTAAAGACACCCTGCTGATTCCTGACTTCGCGGTGGACAGCGACTACCGGATGCCTTTCTTTATCGATGTGCTGCCGGTAGACAATATTCCAGCTGATCCGGTTGCTTTTAAGCGCATGGCTAGGGCCTCTTGGCTGTGGGGACGTCTGCTGTTCCTGCACGGCACTGCTAAGCCTTTCCTGCCCGGCATTAGCGGCACTAAAAAGCAGCTCATTTACACTGCCACCACCGGCGCTAACTGGGCTCTTAAAGCCGCTAAGCTCTCGCCGCAAACCTTGCAGCGGCGTTGGGAAAAAGCTGTGCGGGCCTGGGAGCACACCCCCACCACGCGCATGGCTGACTTCACTATGCGCGACCCGGAAAACTGGATTATCACTAACTCTGAGCTGCTGCCTACCGTGCGAGTGCCCTTTGAGGACATCACCGTGCAGCTGCCGGCCCAGTATGATGCCTGGCTGCGACGCGGCTACGGCGACTATATGCAGCTGCCCCCGCCCGAGGCTCGTATCGGTCACATTCCGCGCATCGTAGACTTTGGCCCCTACACGGATCTACTGCCTTACCCGCAGGTAACCGGTATTGGTTTAGAAGGCTCCCCTGATGCAGCTACCAGCCCCGCAGCTAACGGGCAAGGTGAGCGCAAAGCCGGCGTCGACGTCGGCACTGGGGCCGCTGCCAGCAGCGCTATTGACCCAGATGAGGGCCTAGACCTAGCCAGTTTGCGCCAGATACAGCTAGCCACCACCTATGTTCTAGGTGAGCTTGACCGGGTATGCAAACAGCTGGGGCTAAACTACGCGGCCTACGGGGGCACTGCCATTGGCGCGGTACGTCACCAGGGCTTTATCCCTTGGGACGACGACGCCGACGTGTGCATGGCGCGCGCCGACTACGAAAAGCTACTGGCCCAAGCCCCGGCCCTACTGGGTGAGGACTTTGAGTTACTAAGCCACCACAGCCACGCCAACTACCCCAGCACTGTGGCCGTACTTGGGCTTAAAGGCACCAAGTTCATCTCGCAGGCAGCTGCCGGGCGTGACTTTGAGATGCCAATCGGGGTGGACATTTTCCCGCTTGATGCACGCCCAGCCAACCAGCGGGCTTTTAAAGCCCAATGCGCCCGCACCTGGGTGTGGTCGCGGGCCCTGTACCTGCGCGGTAGTGCCACCGCCTCCACCGGTTTAAGCGGCGGCGTGGACAAGGCTGTGCAACTAGCTATGCGCACGGTACACACAGGCCTTAAAACTGCCCATCTAAGCCAAGCCAAGCTCATTAAGCACTGGGAACGTGCCGCCCGCAGCTACGAAAAACAGGCCGGGGCCAAGACTTGGCTGGCAGATTTCTCCACCCGCAACCCCCAGCAGTGGTCACTGCCGGCAGCAGAGCTTAAAAACACGGTTGAGCTACCATTTGAGCACCTGACCATTAAACTGCCGGCCAACTATGACACTTGGCTTAAGCGCGGTTTTGGTGACTATATGACTCCTCCCCCGCCGCCCCAGCGTGTGGGCCACCGCCCCTACCGGCTAGAGTTTGGTGGCTGGCACTTTAACGAAGACGGTAGCCACAGCCGGGATCCCCAGTGAGCGCCTCGCAGCTTAGCCGCGACTATTTTTGGAACACCGCCTCCAGCCTGATCAGCTCATTTTCTATTGTGATCATGCTGGCGGTGGTTACCCATAGCGCCGGCGTGGCCGCAGGTGGGGTGTTCTCACTAGCCATTGCTATTGGTCAGCAATGGCAGACCCTGGGCATGTATGAGGTGCGTACCTTCCACGTCACCGATGTGCGTAGCGAGTTTGATTTCCCCATCTACCTGGCCACCCGCATCCTCACCGTGGCCGCCATGATTGGCGGAATTGTGATCTACTCGCTATTTTCTAGCGGGTTGAGCACCAGCGTGGGGCTGGTTATTGCGATTGCTTTGCTTCGGGTTTTTGACGCCTATGAGGATGTTTTTTACAGCGAGTTTCAGCGTGAAGGGCGCCTAGATTTAGGGGCGCGCGCCTCATTTTGGCGTATTTTCACCACCATGGCGGTTTTCTGCCTGCTGGTGGTGCTAACCGATTCGCTGTTTATCGCTTCTCTAGTTTCCCTGTCGGTATCAGTGGTGGCCCTGGTGGTGGCTTTCTACCCCGCCGCACGCGATAGATTTGGTATCACCCCCAGCTGGGATTGGGGGGCCATTAAGCGCCTACTAATTGAGTGTGCGCCCCTGTTTTTGGCGTCATTTACAGCCATGTACCTGTCTAACGCCCCGCGCTATGGCATCAAGTACTTTATGGATTTCACCGCCCAGGGCTACTTCGCTATCATCTACATGCCGGCGGTGGCTATCAATATGCTTTCCCTGCTGGTGTTTAGGCCGCTGCTGACGCGCATGGCCACCTACTGGGTGGAAAATAACTGGGGTGGTTTTAGCGCCATTGTGCGCCGAGGTCTGCTGGCCACAGTGGGGGCCTTTGCCGCAGTGGCTTTAGCCACGGTAACTATTGGTGTGCCCATCTTGAATCTGTTCTTTGGCCAGGACATTTCCGGCTACCGTCTGGAATTGGTGGTGTTGGTAGGGGGCGGGGCTTTAAACGCTGCCGCCGTGATTTTGTATTACGCACTTACCACCATGCGCCTGCAACGGGCGGTATTCTGGGGTTATGCTGCTGCCGCTGTGGTCATTACCGTGCTGGTGGTAGCAGCTATCCCGCCATTAGGGTTGCTTGGTGCCTCGCTAGCCTATCTAGGCGCAATGGCCACCACGGTAATCTGTTTTTGGCTCACTATGCAGCTGCGTCGCCCGAAGGAGAAGTAATGCGTTTCGCAATGGTGTTAAACACCTACCCGCCGCGTTTAGGTGGCGTGGAGATGCACGCATTTAACCTGGCTGATCAACTCACCCAGCTGGGCCATAAGGTGTGGGTGCTGACTTTAGACTCTGAGCGATCCGTCCGCCAGGACGGCAAAGTGCAGGTGCTTACCGGTATCGGCCATCTGCCTATCGCAGAAGTAATCAGCTACCCCGCCCTGGGCAGTACCAACGCTATCAGCCGCTTCCTTAAAGCCAAGCAGATCGATGTGGTTTCCACCCACACTCGCTTTTTCCCGATGAGTTTCGTGGGGGCCCGCGCCGCGCAAAAAGCGCACGTCACCTATATCCACACTGAGCACGGCTCCAACTTTGTCAACAACTCCAACCCGATTATTGCTATCGGTTCGCGGGTTGTGGACCTGAGTTTAGGCCGCTACGTAATCACCCACGCCGCCCAGGTTTTGGGGGTTTCTGAGGCTGCCGCTAACTTCGCTGGCCGTCTAGGCGCCAAAGACCCACAGGTGTTCTATAACGCCATTAACCTGCCTGAAACTTCCTACGCTGGCCCGCAGCGCCCCAATCACCTGGTGTTTATTGGCCGCATGGTGGAGGGTAAAGGTTGGGAAACCTACCTGCGTTGCTTGGCTCAGCTGCGCGACGCAGGCCAGCAGGTAACTGGGCAGATGCTTGGTGATGGCGCTCAGCTACAGGCGGCCCGTGACTTGGCGGCTCAGCTTAAGCTAGACGACGTCGTCGACATCCCCGGACGCGTCAGCCCCGCCCAAGTGCGCCAAGCCATTGCGGGAGCTACCCTAGTGAACCCCACGGTCTTGTCTGAGGGCTTCCAAACCACCTTGCTGGAGGCAATCGCTGAAGGTGGGCGGGTAGTTACCTTCCCCGTTCCTGGGGCGCAGCTACTTGAGGCACAGGGGGCGCCGGTAAACATCACTAGCGCCCGCACGGTTGACTCCCTTAACAAAGCTGTCACCGCTATGCTGCGCGCCCCTAAGGCTCCCGCTAGCCGTGAGCTGCTTGAACAGTGGAGTTGGCCGGTACGCGCACGCCAGTATGAGCAGATTGCCGCCCGGGTGCTGGCTAACTGAGATTGCCCGCCTCTAATTAGCGGGGCGCCTCTAACTAGCGGGGCTGGTTTGCCGGCTAGCTGAGTGGCTTAGGTGGGCGCTGGTCACGTTCTTGTTTTAGCTGCTCTACCTCTTGGCGTAGCAGGGCAATTTCTTCAGCTAGACGCCGGCGTTCTTCGTCGTCGTGAGATAAATCAACACTTAAGCGCAGCGATAGCAGCAGTAGCACCACCCCGGCACCAAAAAATGCCAGGTTCATGGAGGAGAGCACCCCCAGGGCCCGCGACAAGCCGTTTAGCAGGTTGGGGAACACTGAAAACAGCACTGAACCAACCGCAATAACAATCCACCAGGTGGAGTAGCGTTCCTTCATACCGTAGTTACGCAGGCGAATAAATACCGTCACAAACACAATGACGCCAAAAACAACGCCTAACCAGTAGCTTGACTGATGCATTATGCCTCCTCAGCGCGAGCCTTGGTTTGGGTTAGGGCCACACCCAAGGCCAAAATAGCGCGCAGCAAGAACTTGGCGGCTGCCAGGGGGTTCTGGGAGGGTTCTCCCCCGGCGCGTGGACGCATCTGTACCGGCACCTGGGTGACTTTTAGGCCTGAGCGAGCCGCAATAACCAGGGCTTCTACTGTGTCGCCTAGATATTCCGCCGGGTAGTTAGCTGCAAACAGTTTAATTGCGCGCTTATCGGAGAGTTTAAAGCCGCTAGTGGTATCAGTAAGGCGGGTGTGAGTTACTCGTGAAAGCACCACTGAAAGCAGCTTCATGGCCCAGGCACGCGGGCCGCGTACCTTGTAGTTACCCTTGCCAGCAAAGCGAGCCCCAATCACCACATTGGCGCCGCTTTGGGTAGCTGCCTGTAGCAGCTGGGGAATATCAGCGGGGTTATGTTGGCCGTCGGCGTCAAGCTGCAGGGCATAGTCATAGCCGTGGCGGTGAGCGTACAGGTAGCCGGCGCGCATAGCTCCGCCCACCCCCAGGTTGTAGGGCAGTTCTAGCACTTTAGCGCCATGGTCGCGGGCCACTTGGGCGGTGGCATCAGTGGAGCCGTCAGAGACCACCAACACCTGAGCGTCAGGGTAGAAACCGGTAAGCTCTTCAAGCACTGAGCCAATAACCTCAGCCTCATTCCAGGCCGGGATAATAATCAGCAAAGAGTTAAGCACTGATTTCCTTAAATTTTAGGCTGATGCGTTGGTGGCTTCAGAGTCGACGGCGGCCTCAGCGGTGCCAGCAGCTTCAGCGGCGCCGGCCTTGGCAGCGACGCTAGGGGCAGATTCGCCAGCGCCAGGAGGCTCAGTAGCGCTGGCAGCAGGCTCAGGGGCGCTGGCCTTGGCAGCAGCGGTGCCAGCAGGCTCAGGGGCGCCGTCGGCTATAGCAGCGACGCTTGGGGCCGCTAACTCAGCGGGCGCACTAATAGCTCCGGGCCCAAACAGCAGCCAGATAACAATTCCTGAGGTTAGCGCGAAAGCCAGAGCCCCCACCATCCAGGTACTCATGGGGGTCAGCAAAGCATCTTGCCACCACCAGCGCACATCAAAGTTGAGGTTTAAGAAGTGGCGTCCCCCCACCAGGCCGTGGGTGTAGCGGAAAATCAGTTTATGCATGAACACCGCGTTGACGGCCACCATGCCAGCCCAGTACAGCGCCGCCTGTGAACGGGTCAGCAGCGGGCGTTTAATACCCAGGAACAACCAGGGCAGCAGCCAGGCAAACAGTAGCGGCTGAGCGTAGCGCGGCTGGTAGGCAAACATGTTGGGGAAAGCCGGCGGGGTAGCTACAAGCACCGAAATACCGACCATAGCTCCCAGGGTAATAATTGCCCCCATAGCCTTGCGCCAACCAATACGCTCAGCGCCCAGCATGACAATGAAGCCCACCAGCAAAATGGCGATCATGCCCGAGTAGCCGTCAGAAGGAATATCCTTCCAGCCGGCCCCAGCCCACAGACCCCAAAAACCGGAGAAGAACTTAGCTAGGTGGGTTACGTTAAGTTCTATAGCTTCAAGCTTCTGCTGCGGGGAAACTGCCTCAGCGTGCCCCTCAGCGATAGTGGCAGAGCCTGAGGATAACATCAGATACACGCCAATTACACTGGCCAAGGTGGCCACCGCCAGCTGTACCTTGTGAGTGCGCCACTTAGCGCAGGCAACACAGATAGCTAGGGCCACCACAAAGATGTGGAAGGAAGCATCCGCCCGCGAGGTGTAGCACAGCAGCGCCCCCACACAAGCCAAAGCCAGCAGGTACCAGCGCCGTCGGCCACTGGCATAAAGGGAAGCCAACAGACCCGCACTAAAGCCGGCCACACCCGTAATTGACCAGCTAGAGGGGTTATTAGAAGTTATGAAATAGACGCCGATAGGCATCCAGGCCGCCCCCATGGCCAGCAGGTAAGCCCCGCGCAGTTTAGGCGGCGCCAGCAGGCCAATTGACCCCAGCAAAGCCAGCGCTATAACCATATTGGCGGTGCGTGAAGCTATAACCAGGCCCTGCACCCCCAGGGGCTTAAACATGTGGTGGAAATGGTAGTAGCCGTAAGGGTAGTTACCGTCGTCGTAACGCAGCGAGTAGCTAATACGCTTATCGGAGTAGCGGTTACACATAGCCTGCGAAATATCGACATGGAAAGAAGAGCAGGTAGCACCCGGTAAGGCCTCGGGCACACCCACCCGCAGCTGGCCCTGAACCACCTTAGTAGCGCAGCTTTCAGTAACCGGACGCGGACACCACATGGACACCAGGTGGTAGTCATCGTCGGGGCTAGAGCCAGGCGCAGAGGCGACAACCCAGCTAAAGCCGCTGACTAAAGCGAAGCAAAAAGCCAGCACCACCAATGCTGCTCGGGGTACACGCGGTAGCTTCACGAGGCCGCACCTTTCGTATATAAACTTAACCCTGGACTTAAATTAACAGGTCCAGGGTTAGTTCATGCTTAGGAACGCAGGGTTTGCACGTATGTTTCTAGCAACTGCATGGAATCAGAAGGCTTAAAGCCAATGGCCTCAATCTTGCTCAGATCCATGGTGGATACCAGCGGGCGGGGAGCTACTTGCTTACCAGCAAAGTACTCGGCGGTGCTGATGGGGGTTACGTCAGCGGGGTCATGGCCGGTTAGCTCATAGACACGCTTAGCTACCTGCGCCCAAGACACTACCTCGCCGCCACCGGTGAGGTTGTAGGTACCGTAAGGGGCCTGCTGACCCAGCAGGTAGATAATGCCGCTGGCCAGATCACTGGTGAAGGTTAGGCGCCCCACCTGGTCATCAACCACGGACGGCTTAACGCCGCGCTCAGCTAGGCCAGCCATAGTGCGGATGAAGTTCTTGCCCTCACCCACCACCCAGCTGGTGCGTACCAGGTAGTGCTTGGGGGCGGCGCTGACAGCGGCGTCACCACCAGCCTTGGACTGGGCGTATACACCTAGCGGGCTGGGCGGCTCAGTTTCAGTGTGAGCCTGGGCGGTGCCGTCAAAAACATACTCGGTGGAGATATGCACCAGGGTGAAGCCGTGCTTGGCGGCGGCGCGGGCCAGGTTAGCCGGGCCGGTAGCGTTGGCCTTCCAAGCTAGCGGGCGGCCCTGGGCAGTTTCGGCGCCATCCACGTCAGTCCAAGCGGCGGCGTTAATCACCACGTCGTAGGCGGAGAAATCAAAAGCCTCCATGGCCTCAGTGTCAGAAATGTCTACCTCAGGTAGATCCACCCCGGTGACCTGGTAGCCCGCCTGGGGTAGCTGACGCATCAGCTCACGGCCCAGCTGGCCGTGGGCGCCGGTTACCAGCGCACGCTTAGCTGCCGGCGGGAAGGGGGTCACTGCTTCTAGACGCGGGTGAGCCAGGTCTTTGTCAGACAAGATGGCTTTATCCAGGCTGATGGGCCAGTCAATGGCCACAGTTTCATCAGCTAGGTTCAAGAAGGTGTATTCGGCGTCCGGCGACCAGTGGTCGTTGACCAGGTAGGTGTAGGCCGTGTTGGGCTCTAGGGTCTGGTATGAGTTACCCACCCCGCGCGGCACATAGACGGCCACGCCCGGCTCAATGATGGTGGTGTAAACCTGGCCAAAGCTAGGGCCTTCGCGTAGGTCCACCCAGGCACCAAAAACCTTACCGGTGGCTACCGAAACGTACTTGTCCCAGGGCTCTGCGTGAATACCACGGGTAACACCCACCTCATCGTTAAATGAGATGTTGTTTTGTACCGGGCCAAAATCGGGCAGACCCAGCGCCACCATCTTTTCACGCTGCCAGTTTTCCTTGAACCAACCGCGGTTGTCTCCATGGACAGGCAAAGTCAGGCGTAGGAATCCGGGGATAGGAGTAGATTCAACGGTTAACTGATCGGGCATTACTTTTCCGTTCTCAAACTGACGCGGCCTAGTAATAGGTTAGCCGCTACCGTGACTTTATGCTTTAAAAAGCTAGAAATATTACACATAGAAGCGCTCGAAGATAACCCCCAGCCCCGCTAAGTTCAGCGCCATGACTGCGGCGAAAACCGCTAAGGCCACGGCTGGCACTAGTTTATCTAGCCACGCGCCACGCACTGGACGCCAGGGATTATTTTGCAGGCTTTGCACTGCTGCCTGGGTTAACAGGGCAGGCAGAGCGTATAGCCCTGCCACGGCAGGCAGGATATAGCGGCCTTGGAGTAGGTCGTCGTGTCCAGCCATGATGGAGTAGATAAAGCCCAGCAGGTTAATAGCTACCAGGTAGCCTACGGTTAACGCCAGGCACCACCAAATCCAGGTGGCGGTTTGGTTGCGTATAGCTCCCAGCTGCCGGCCTTCCTGGCCTGCCTGCTCTTTGGCGACGACGGCGCCGTCTTGCGCAGTCTCATCAGCCTGCGGGGCGGCAAGGTCGCCACCATTCCCAGCAGCGTCGTCGGCCTTTACCGCCAGGGGACGCAACCGGTTAAGCACCAGCCGCACACAGCGCTGGGCCACCCAGAGCAGGCAGACAAGCGCAAACAGCGTCATAATCTGAGCCAGCAGGTGATAGATGCGCGTTGGGTAAAACACATCCAACCAGCCAAAGTTACCGAAGAACTGCTTAATCCAGCGAGCTTTAAACAGGGCGTAGTCATCTGCGCTCTGGTCATTCCAGAACAGCTGCCACTGCTCCCCCAAGCCACGTTGGCG
>ERZ1699235.43-NODE-43-length-50821-cov-4.719710_pt1 | contig 50821 bp, 35 predicted proteins | sample MGYA00581546_ERZ1699235 | MGnify/ENA primary metagenome ERZ1699235 (study PRJEB42319, sample SAMD00040334) | human oral metagenome | material: saliva | host: Homo sapiens | study: EMG produced TPA metagenomics assembly of PRJDB4115 data set (Metgenomic analysis of... | reverse complement strand
GGGTCGATGAGGCGCACGGTCATGGCCTTGCCGTCCATGACCTCGAGCATCTCGAGGAAGTCCTGCTTCTGGAGCTTCTCGAGCTCGTTGAAGGCGGCCTGGCGCTCGTCGGAATCGGGGGCCGAGAGGATCGCGCGCTCAACGAGCGGGCGACGCTCACCCAGGAACATGTGCTCGGTGCGGCACAGGCCGATGCCCTCGGCGCCGAAGGCGATGGCGCGCTTGGAGTCGAGGGGGGTGTCGGCGTTGGCGCGCACGCGCAGGCGGCGGACCTTGTCGGCGTGGCCGAGGAGCTTGTCAACAGCCTCGACGAGCTCGCGGGTGCCCTGGTCCTCGCCGGCGGCGGCGATGCCGGCCTCGAGGCCGTCTGCCAGGTAGGTGGTGACGGGCGAGTCGGCGACGGGGACCTCGCCGCGGAAGATCTCGCCGGTCTGGCCGTCGATGGCGATGGTGTCGTCGGCGGTGAGGACCAGGTCGCCGATGGTAACGGTGCCGGCGGCTTCGTCGATGACGAGGGATTCGGCGCCACACACGCAGGTCTTGCCCATGCCGCGGGCGACGACGGCGGCGTGCGAGGTCTTGCCGCCACGGGCGGTCAGGACGCCTTCGGCGGCGACCATGCCGGGCAGGTCATCGGGGTTAGTCTCGCGACGCACGAGGACGGTCTTGATGCCCTTCTCGGCGGCCTCGACGGCCTGGGCGTTGTTGAAGGCGATCTTGCCGACGGCGGCGCCCGGGGAGGCGGCCATGCCGCGAGCGATGAGCTCCTTCTCGGCCTTGGCGTCGAACTGCGGGAACATCAGCTGGGTGAGCTGGTCGCCGGTGACGCGGCCCAGGGCCTCGTCGCGGGTGATGAGCTTTTCGCCCAGGAGCTGGGTGGCGATGCGGAACGCGGCGGCGGCGGTGCGCTTGCCGACGCGGGTCTGGAGCATCCACAGCTTGCCGCGCTCGACGGTGAACTCGATGTCACACATGTCGCGGTAGTGGGTCTCGAGCTTGCGCATGATGGCGCGCAGCTCGTCGTAGACGGGCTTGTTGATGCGCTCGAGGTCGGACAGGGCCAGCGTGTTGCGGATGCCCGCGACGACGTCCTCGCCCTGCGCGTTCTCCAGGTAGTCGCCGTAGACGCCGGAGTGGCCGGAGGAGGGGTCACGGGTGAAGCACACGCCGGTGCCAGAGTTTTCGCCCATGTTGCCGAACACCATGGTGCAGATGTTGACGGCGGTGCCCAGGTCGTGGGGGATGCGCTCACGGCGGCGGTAGATGCGGGCGCGCTCGGTGTTCCAGGAGCGGAACACGGCCTCGATGCCCATGTCCATCTGGGTGCGCGGGTCCTGCGGGAAGTCCTTGCCGGTCTGTTCCTTGACGATGCCCTTGAAGGTGTCGACGAGGCCCTTGAGGTCCTCGGCGGTCAGCTCGGTGTCGCCCTTCACGCCGCGCGCGGCCTTGAGCTCGTCGAGGGCGTCGGAGAAGAGGTCGCCGTCGATGTCGAGAACGGTCTTGCCGAACATCTGGATGAGGCGGCGGTAGGAGTCCCACGCGAAGCGCTCGTTACCGCTAACGGCAGCAAGGCCGAGAACGGACTCATCGTTGAGGCCGATGTTCAGGACGGTTTCCATCATGCCGGGCATGGAGAACTTGGCACCGCTTCGCACGGAGACGAGGAGCGGGTCGGAGGGATCGCCGAGGTGGCGGCCCATCTGGTCTTCGACGCCGCGCAGGGCGGTGGTGACCTCGGTGGCAAGCGACTCGGGAACCGTCGACTCCTTGAGGTATGCGCGGCACGCCTCGGTGGTGATCGTGAAGCCGGGGGGAACGGGCAGACCGAGCTTCGTCATCTCGGCGAGGTTGGCTCCCTTTCCTCCGAGGAGGTCCTTCATGGACTTGTCGCCCTCGGAGAAGTCGTATACGTACTTGACCATCGTGGTTCTCAACTTCCTTGTATGCGATGACCGGCCCACCTGTGGGCCGCTACCAGGGGTAAGGATACACGCATCAAGGGACCAAGGTCACCTCAAGGCGCGCGAGAGCATGATTGTCCTTACATAGACGAGGCAGGAGAACCTTTCCCGGTATCACCCACTCGCGAGAAAGCAACAAAAATGCAGGTGGGGCAGGCCCGAAGGCCCGCCCCACCTGCGTCAATCAGCCGTGTCAGCGCACGCGGAACTCGATCGTGGTTCCCTCGCCCACGTCGATGAGGTCGCCGTCGTTCAGGGCAATCGTCACCATGGGGGTGACGTCCTGGAACGAGCCGTCGGCGTGACGCAGGACGGTGCCGTTCGCACTGCCCAGGTCCATGAGGGCCCAAGAGCCGGGGGTCGTCATCATGACGGCGCAGTGCGAGCGAGAAATCTCGGTCTGCGGGCTGGGCACGCGCAGGACCGTAGCCACGGGACGGCCGGTCAGCGCACGCGCGTCGGGGTCACGGCCGATGACGACGTCACGGGAGACCTCGACGGGCACGGTACCACCGTGGATCAGGAAGGCGACGGGGGCAGCGGGGCCCGAGTTCGCGGGGGCGAGACGCAGGATGGTCGCCTCCGTGTCGGTCTCGGCGCCCAGGTCAGCCAGGCCCTCGGCGCTCATGGCCTCGGGGATGGCGGGAGGCTCAGCGACGGGAGCCTCAGCGACAACCTCGGACGAGGCCGGGGTGCCGGACTCGCCGAAACCGCCCGCACGCTCGGCGGACTCAGCGGTGTCGACCGGCGGCTCCTCGGCGTCGGCGACGACGTAGAGCTCACCGGAGGGCTGCTCGGCATCCTTCACAGGCGCCTCTTCGTGCGGCTCTTCCTCGACCTGCTCGTCCGAGGCCTCGGGAGCCTCATGCGCCTCGTCGGTGTCGGGGTTGCGCGACGCGGGGGCCAGCGACACGGGGCCGTTGCTGGTCGCGGCGAGGAACTGGGCCTCGACGGCGGCCAGATCCACGGAGGCAGTGTGCACGGACGGTTCCGGCAGCTCCTCGCGGGCCTCGCGACGGGCGCGACGCTCATGGTCCGGGATGTCGGGGTTGATGAGGAAGCCCATGGTGTCGACGGGCATCGAGGCGAGGGCCTCGACCTCGTCGAGCGCGCGGCCGATGCGAATCTCGCCAGCCTCAACACGGTCGGCGGCGGGCACCATCCAGGTCACCTCGTCGCCGTCGATGATGGTGGCCTCGAAGGTCTGCCACTCGCCGGGGTTGAAGGGCCACGCCCAGATCGGGTCGGTCCACACCTGTTCGGTGATCTGACCGGCGGCGCGCATGCGCAGCTGAATGTTGCCCAGCACGGTCAGGTAGGGCTGCTCGCCCGCGCAGTCCAGCAGCAGGACGTCGCCCTTTTCGGCCTGGACGTGGGCCAGCCACGCCTGGGTGTCGGCACGTCCCCACACCACGTCGGCGGCGGAGTCCGCGAAGTCGAGCGGAACCAGTGCCGCACCGAGGGGGCCCGTGACGAGCATCGCGCCCTGTCCACGACACAGGAAGCGTCCAATCTGAAGCATCAGTTACTGCCTTCTCTACGAGGAACCCGGCGAGCGGTCTCAATCGACGCCGGACGTACTGGTTGAATCATTCGATTCATGACATTCGCTGTCAATGTTACTCGTGATTTGGTTCCTGCGTAAACTACAACAGCGGTCGTATTGTCCCGAGTACCCGCCTCCAGCGACGCTCGCACGAGTCTGTCAGCGGTACCCTGCGGACCGTCACCGGCCGCAACAACCGCATGAATCTGCGAATCACTGAGGACGCCGTGCACACCATCTGTACAGATAACGGCCCGATCACCCTCTTCCAGCGGCATAATTGTGTAGTCGGCTTTCACACTTCCAGTCTGGCCGGCCCCCAGCGCCTTTGTCACAACATTTGCGGGAGGGATCACACGCGGAGCGCCGGAGGTGGCCGCAAGGTCACGTGCCTCCTGCAGTGCCGAATGGTCGTGAGTGAGTTGTCGGATGCCTCCGCCGCCCACGACATAGGCGCGCGAATCACCCACGTTAAATGACAGCCAGTAGGGCCCTTCCGTGGTGCGCAGCACCATGAGCCCCGACAGCGTCGTACCGGGCGCGCTCATCGGATTGTCGGCTGGCGCCAAGGAAGCGACCGCCGTGGCCGCCGCGTCGATCGCCACAGACAGGTCCACGAGGTCGACAGGACGATTGCCGAGGCGCTGAGGGCTCAGATACTCCTGCAGCGTAATGACAGCCTTCGACGAGGCCTGCGCACCCCCCAGGTGACCGCCCATCCCGTCTGCGACAGCGAAGACAGGAGGAACCGCCAGCCACGAGTCCTCATTCTCGGAGCGGACCGGACCGATGTCGGTCGACGCGCCCCATCGAACTGCGGGTCGTTCCGCATGTTCTTCTAGAGACATGTGCCTTCATCCTTTAGCTGCGTTGAGCGCGAGGGACTACGCGCGATACTGACCATTTTACACCCGACGTGACCGGCGTCTCGTCTGACACCGACGGACTGCGGGCAAGAAAAGCGAACCGATTGAATGATGTGTGTCACGGGACCTCCACGCAGGCCTGCACCGGGTCCGACATGCGTCCGGACGAACGAGACACCGTCGTGATCTCGATACAGTTCTCACCGCTCGCACCGTCGACGGTTACGCTCGCCGTCTCCACGCGACCACGCGAAGCACCGGCTGCACCAGACCCCTCATAGGCGTACAAGATGTCCGCGGGAGCGGGTCCCACAGGCGCCGTCCACGTCCAGGTCACCATTCCGTCGGAGTACTCCCCGACCAGACCAGACACCTTCGGGGGAGCAGCGCCCAACGCATCGCCCGGAGCCGCGGAGGGGCTCGTCGCCTGAGGCGCGGGAGAGATTCGCGTGAACGACCCCTGGCCGCGGAGCATCCCCACCACGAGGCCGGCCGCGATCACCGCAGCCAGCAGCGCCAGGAGCACACCCGCCACAGGCGACATGCCCTTCTTGGCCGCCGCGGATCCTTCGACGACGCGGCGAGCCGAAACCTCGTCCGCGTCCGCGGAACGCTCGATCTTCCACGAGTCCGCCACGGCCTCGACACCGCCGGAGCCGGCCCCACCCTCGAAGGAGTACGAGGCCGAGGAGCGCAGGCGCGTCGCATCTGGGTCGATCAGCGGGGCGCCGCGCAGACGCGTCTTCTGATCACCAGAGACGGGAGCGACAGCCTTGGATCGCTTCTCCTTGATCTCCATCTCGGTGCGCGGCAGGCCGAGCTCCTGCTGAACGCGCTGCAGACCCTGGCCGAACTCCATCGCAGAGGGCGTGCGCTCGTTCGGATCAATCGTCATCGCGGCGCGCAGCACGCGCTCCAGCTCCGCCGGAGCATCCGCGCGGCCCAGGCCACGCATGCGTCCGCGCTGCACGCGGTTCGCGATGGAGGCGGCCGAGTTATCGCCGATCGGATCCTCGAAGGGGCTGCGCCCCGTCACGAAAGTCCACGTCGTCGCCGCCAGCGCCCACACGTCCTGCAGGGGCGAGGCCGGAGAATTCACGTCCTGCTGCTCCGGAGGCGCCCACAGCACCGAAAAACCATCGAAGGCACCGACTTCCAGCTGCCCAACTTTCGAGGCCACGCCGAAGTCCGCGAGCACAGGCTTGCCGTAGGAATCCAGCATGATGTTCGACGGCTTAATGTCGCGGTGCACGTAGCCCTGGCGATGGAACATCTCCACGCCGCCACTGATCTTGATCATGGTATCGAGGGCCTTCTCGAGTGACATCGGGCGCGCACGCACCTGCGTGAGCAGATCCGCCACCGGACAATACTCCATGATCAGGTAGGCGCGACCGTCCGCCGTCGTCCCCACTCCGTGCAACTCAACGACCGAGGGGTGGCCTGCCAGCAGGGTCATCGCATCAGCTTCGCGGTGCAGTTCCTTCGTGCCGCGCTCGTCGCCCTGCGTGCGCACGACCTTGATGGCCACCTCACGACTGGGCAGCTCCTGACGGTACAGGAAGACGTCAGCGAAGCCACCCTGTCCCAACGGGCGCACCCACTGGAAGCCGGGAATATCAGGGCCCTTCATGCCCGCAACCGGAGGGGTCACTGATTCTCCTCCTCGTTCATCGTGCGCGCGATTGACGCACTCAGGCGCAGCTTGCGGCGCATGCGTAGGCTGCGCAGGGACAGCGCGCGACGAACGCGCGCAAAGAATCCGGCACGCTTGCCCACCTGGGAGCGCAGGGCACCCACCTGCTCCCATGCATCACGCGCACGGTCGCGGGAGGCGCCGTTAGACGCGAAGTTTGCGACGTCCGCGTAGCGGGCGATCACGACCGGGGCGGGCACGTCGTCACCGAAGCGGCTCCAGCCGTCGATCACGTAGCGCCCCTGACCGGACTCGGGCTCGTCCACCTCGACGGAATCCGTCGATCCGTCATCACCATGGCGAACCTCGCCCGTCACCAGCGTGAAGGGGTCGCCCGGGTCTTCGCCGAGGTCCCACTGTGAGGCCAGCGACCAGGCGGTCTCCTGACGCGTGCGTCCCACATCAATACGCAGGCCGGAGTCCGCGGCGAGATCCACGACCTCGTCCCAGGAGCCGACAAGCGCATCCGCGGCGGCAGCGCGGCGACGACGCCTCCGGCGACCCGCCTTGAAGAGCAGGACCATCAGCGGCGGCAGCAGCAGGAGCAGGATGCCACCCGAAATACCGGCAACGACTCCCCACGGGAAAGGCTCCTCCGGGGGCGCCATCGGATCAGCGTTCTGGTCGCGCGTCGTCGGCGGCAGCTCGGCGGGAGCCTCCGGGGGCTCCGGCGGCTGCAGCACCTGCGGACGCGGCACGCTACGAGGCTTGGGGACCTGCGTCTGCGGCGTGTGGTCGCGCGGCGGCGTCGGGTCGAAGACCGCCCAGTTGCCACCCGCGAACTCGACCTCGACCCACGCGCGAATATCGGAACCGCGCAGGCTCGCGGCACCGCCCTGGGAGCCCCCCTCCGGGTAGGCGCCCATGACCACGCGGGCGTTGATACCCAGCTGATGCAGCATGAGCGCCATCAGCGCCGAATACTGCTGGTCGTCACCGATGAGGTCGCCGTCCTCGGAGAGCATGCGCTCAAGACGGTCGGCCCGCACGCCCGGGCGGGAGAACTGCGTGTTCTCGTTGAGGTAGAAGCCGTTCGTCGACAGGTAGTGCTCGATCGCGCGCGCGGCCGCCAACACGGTCGACGCGTTCTGCGTGATCTCCGCGGCCTTCGTGGCTACAGCATCGGGCACGTTGGTATCGGACATGCTGAAAGGCATGACCGCGAGGGAAGCCAGGTCCTCGTCGCGCACGGGGGCCGTGAAGGTGGTCGTCACGTTGTAGCTCATCGTCCCAGCGGGGCCGGTCGTCAGCGCGGCGTTCGCCCACGTGTCGACAAACAGGCCATCCTTCTGGGCGGTGGCGGCGCTGCCCGTGAAGGTAATCTGCGAGGGCTCACCCAGCACGGGCACCCACGGCCCGGACATCCCTCTGGTCTCCACCGTAACGACGGACTGCCCCTCGACACGGCCGGGGATCGTCGTTTCGACCGGGATGTACCCCGTGTGCGTATCGTCGCGCTTGTTCGACATGCCGAAGGTCGTGCCGTCGTACACGTCCATCGCGGCGATACGCACGCGCTGATTCTCCGGCAAGTCGGAGATGGTCATGAGAGTCTCGTCCTTCAGGTCCGTCGTGTAATGGCGGAACGAGGACATCGGAGAGGGGTAGGCCTGGATGTCGAGCGGCGGCTGGACCAGGTCGCGTCCCACGACGCGCGTGCCGGACTTGCCCAAGTAGGAGGCGGCGGGCAGAGCGACGCCCACGGAGACCGCGAGCACCGCAAGCGCGCCCACGAGGCGGGTCCACACGTAGACGGTCGAGCGAGACTCGCGTCCGACGGTGTTGTCCGTGCCGGGGGCGCTCGATCGGCCCACGAGGACATCCTGGCCCAGGGTGATGCGCTGATACTGCGCGGCACCCGCCCACCAGGCGGCCAGGAGTGCCCACCAGATCAGGACCACCCACAGGGGCAGCGGGTTTTTCGCAAGGCCGAAGAAGACCGCGATGACGCCCATGAGGACGAGGGGGATGGAGCCCAGGACCGCACGGCCAAATCGCGCGGTGACGACACCGGCGAGGAAAGCGAGGAGCAGGCCGCTCATCCACGGCACGAGGGCGGGGCCGGAGTAGACCGACACGGGCGCCGTCAGCGTGAGGAGGTCCTTCCAGGCGCGGAAGGAACCCAAGACCATGACCTGCAGCGTCTTGCCCGTGGGCAGGACGCCGAAGAGCGCCTCTGAGCGCAGCGCTGCGGCGCTTCCCAGCAGGAAGTAGGTGGCAAGAACGCCGAGCGCACTCGTCACCGTGTCCCAGCGCCAGCGCGTCGCGGCGGCGGCCAAGGCCAGGCCGCAGGCGACGCCTGCACCGGCGGCGATGGCGCCCACTCCCCCACCGAACACGGGCTCGAAGGCCCAGACGGGTCCTGCGAAAAGCAGCGCGAGAACCAGGAGGGACCAGATCGGCAGCCGGGTACGGTAGGTCGAAAAGCGCTGCGTAATCGTCAGCAGACGGTTGCGCGTCGTCTTGGACTTAGGGCCCTCGGAGGCGGGTGACGGCCGTGTGCTCGGGCCGGCCTCGCGAATCTCGGTCGCGTCCGTGCTCTCACTGACCTCGCGTACCTGCGTCGAGGCCTCCTCGGGCTGAGCCTGGGGATCAATGCGCTGGGCGCGCGGCTTGGTGTTGACGGTGTCGCTCATGCCAGCCCCCCGGCAACAATGATGCGCGGCAGGTCGTCCAGCGTGGAACAGTCAAGCAGGATACCTCGGCCCAGGTCGCGGCGAGCTCGCTTGCCCTCGGCACCGATACGGATGATAGACACGGGCACGTCAATGGGTGCCAGGCGGGCCAGGTGCGCCGCCTCGCTGTCACTCACCTGCGGGCCGACGATGAGCGTGAGCGCGGAGACGCCGGGGCGCTGCGCCACGGCCTCGCGAACGCGCAGGGGAAGATCCCCAAACGAGCGCGACGAGACCTCGGACAGCGCGTCGAGCATCCGCATCGCGTGACCGGACGGGAGCCAGGACTCCGTCGTCGTCAGCGACACGGGACGCGACTCGCGCAGGTTCGCCAGGCCCAGCGATCCCGCGACCGATACCGCGGTCTCGAAGGAATCGTGATCCCAGGCGTCGCGGGACGTGTCCAGGACGATGACGTGGTGGGAGCGGTGCGTCTCCTCGTACTGGCGCACGATGAGCTTGCCGAGGCGCGCGGTGGACTGCCAGTGTACGGCGCGTCGATCATCGCCCGGCTCGTAGTCGCGCAGCGCGTGGAAAGACACGTCGGAGCTGGAGAGCTTACCGGTGGACACGCCCTCGACGTCCAGCTGGAAGCCTGTCGCGTCGAAGGGAACGCGCACGGTGCGCGGATGCACGTGCAGGACGACGGGCTCGTCCCACATACGCACGCGACGCAGCAGACCCAGCGCGTCCGAGCGCACGGCTCGCGCGGGCCCGATGTTGATGAGGCCTCGGTGACGCGAGGAGATCAGGAACATCTCGTCCCAGGTCTCGTGCGCACCCAGCGGCGGCACGACGAATTCACCGGTCCCCGAGCCGATCGGCAGCTCGATGATGCCCGAACGCACCGAGCGTGAGCGCTCGTTGCGCACCGAAATCTCGCCGACGGCCGTTTGGCCTGCGACGATGCGCTCGTTCGGCACGCGGATCGACACGAGGTGCGGGGGACGCCAGGCGACGCGCAGAGCAGCGATCAACAGCGCGACGGCACCCGCGAGCGCGCAGGCGAGGGCCTCGACCCATTCGAGCGTAACCGCGATTGCCAGGCCCGCAATGATGAAGATGATGACCGCCCAGCCGATCGGCGTAACCGCCGAGGCGAGGGCTTTCAGGGGATGCGAAGGACCGGCCTTCGCCCTGCGGGGCGAGACCATCGTGGGGGTGTCCGTACGCGTCCCTGTCATCGTTGTGTCCGGATGGATCCTTACGCGCCGACCGCGGGAGCGGGCACGGAGGTCAGGGCACGCTGGATGACGCCCTCGGCGGTCGCGCCGGAGAACGCGGCGTCGGGGTCGACGATAACGCGGTGGGCCCACACGGGCACCGCGAGGGCCTTGATGTCGTCGGGCAGGACGAAGTTACGTCCCTGCGCGGCCGCCCACACGCGGGCGCAGCGCACCATACCGATGGCGCCACGGGTGGACACACCCAGCAGCGAGGACTCGTCCTCACGGGTGGCTTCCGCCAGCGCGGCCACGTAGTCGAGGACAGCGCGGTCCGTGTGGTTCGCCGAGGCCAGGGAGGCCCAGGCCACGATGTCCTGACCGCTGACGATGGGGCGCAGGTTCTTCGAACGGTCCGGGGAGGCGGAGCCGTCGAGGACATCGATCATGGCGCTACGCGAGGGGTAGCCGATCGAGGTCTTCATGAGGAATCGGTCCAGCTGGGCCTCGGGCAGCGGGTAGGTGCCGGCCTGCTCGACGGGGTTCTGGGTCGCGATGACCATGAAGGGCTGGGGGGCGGGGCGGCGTACGCCGTCGACCGTCACCTGGGCCTCTTCCATGACCTCGAGGAGGGCGGACTGCGTCTTGGGCGAGGCGCGGTTGATCTCGTCGGCCAGGACGATTTCCGCGAAGACGGGGCCGGCGTGGAAGACCCACTCGCCGGTCTTCTGGTTGAACATGTTGACACCGGTGATGTCCGAGGGCAGCAGGTCCGGGGTGAACTGGATGCGCGAGTGCGTGCCGTCGATGACGGCACTGATGGCGCGCGCCAGGGCGGTCTTACCGGTGCCGGGAGCGTCCTCGAGCAGGAGGTGGCCGCCGGCGAACATCGTCGTCAGAGCGAGTCGCACGGCCTGGCGCTTGTCCAGGACCGCCACGGACACGCCGTCGACGAGGCCCTTGAAGACCTGGGCGAACCTGGTTGCATCCTCAATGGAAAGGGTCATGTTTCTACCTTTTGTTGTGTGGCGGGGGGTGGTCTATTCGGCGCGACAGCTGGTGGCGGGGTGCTTGTCGAGGAGCTCTGCCGTCGTGGCCTCGGTCAGGATACCCGTAACTTGGGGGTTATCCCGCGAGAAGCGGAACTCGGTAATGGTCGCAGGGCGTCCGGTCTTGACGCTGCACACGAGGGTCACGCCGGACGAATAGTTCGAGGCGTTGACGGCGCGCAGCGTCATCGAGCCGCACGGCTGCCCATTCGGGCAGGTGACCGTACCTTCGAAGGTTGCCTTCACGTTATCGACCAAGTCGCCGGTCTTCACGGTGGTCCTCACCTCGCGATGCTGACCCTTTTTTCCGATGACCTCGACGACGATCGTGTACTCGTGGCCGGGCGCCAGGTCCTCGGCCCACCAGTTGGTGAGCGGGCCTGACCAACTCTGCTTGGTCGAGTCTTTCAGTCCCTCGATCCAGATATTGGTCTGCGTGATCTCCGCTCCGCTCGGATTGGACCACGAAGCAGCCACACCCCAGGATCGATTCTGCTGGACGTAGGACGCGGTTGCTTGGACCTCGAAGGTCGGGATGGGACTGTTGTCATCGTTATCGTCATCGCGGCTGCGCTGGCCTGTGCCGACCGTGCCGGAAGATGCGACTACCGGACTCCACACGTAGTCGTTCTCGCCGCGCTTGCCACGCTGGCAGAAGTAATAGGTACGCGTCGAGCCAGGGGCGAACGGGGGATCTGAATGGATATCAAAGTCACCGCGGGTACCGTTGTTCATAGGAATGAAACTTCCGGACGTCGTGCATGCAGCAGCGGTTTCCGCATGGTAGAGCTCGAGGTCGGAAGCCTTATACCCATTGCCTTCCTTGAGCCGCGCATTTGAAATCCGAATAACGCCGAATTCGTTATCAGGGTTCGGCCCCACCACCGGCGGATCGGGAGGCAGCGGCGTCGTCTTGGGCTCTTCCACGGGATCAGGCACGGGCTGGATCGGCGCCGACGGGGTTGCCTGAGCGCCGGACGACGCCGGGGAGTCACCGTTGGCGTTGCGCGCGACGACCGTCACCGTGTAGTTCTGGCCGTTGCGCAGGCCCGAGATGGTGCACGACGTGTCACCACCGGTCGTGCTGCAGCTGGCGGCCGGGCCGTTAGCGGTCGACGCGGTGACCGTGTAGCCGGTGATCGGCGAACCGTTCTCGGCGGGCGCGGTCCACGACACGTCGATCGTGGTGTTTCCGGCCGTCACCGTGGGCTTAGCAGGCTGGCTCGGCGCCCCGGAGATGCTCACCGAGCTGGATGCGGAATGCGCGGACTCACCGATGGCGTTCACAGCGGTCACGGTGTAGGTGTAGGAGCGTCCCACGGTCAGTCCACTCACGACGCACACGGTGGACGAACAGTCGGCGACCTTCGTGCCGGTGGCGTCGTAGAGGCGGTAACCGGTGATCTGAGAGCCGTTCGAGGCCGGCGCGCTGAACGTCACCCGCGCCGCGTTGGTCCCCACGGCCTCGGCCTGGACGTTCGTCGGCGCGTCCGGCTTACCCGTAACGGTCACCGTGATCGTGCCCTGGACGACGCGCGAGGGGTCCTTGAGCTTGTCGTTGACCTGGTAGCCCACGGAGATCGTGCCCGCAGAGCGCGGGGTGACCATGACCGACGTCCCGGAGGATGCGATGTCCGCGTCGCCGAGGGAAACTGCGGCTCCGACAAGAGAGATCGGCGTGTCCGGGAAGGGGTTGGTGGCGCGCGAGGCAACGTCGACGATGGCGGTCTCCCCGACCTTCGCGTTCACGGAGTAGGGGGGCACCTGGATGCGTGGCTTCGTCGTCGTCACGATCTCGACGGGGATCGAGGCGTTAACGGTGTTGCCCTGCTCGTCGGTGACACTCACGGCGATGGAACCGGCGGATCCAGCGGTCGCCTCCTCGGGGGCGGAAACCGTCAGGACGGTGCCGTCGAGGCTTGCGCTCACGGAGCTGGGAGCGGATCCCATCGCGTAGGTGAAGGTCGAGGCATCAGTACCCTCGGGGTCACGCACGGCGAGCGCGAGGTTCTGGGTGACGGCACTGCCGCCGGCCTCGACGCGGATCGCGGTCGGGGCGAAGGTGGGCGGCTGGTTCGTCGTGGCCTTGATGCGCACGGGCAGCGACAGCGAGGCACTCAGCGTGCCCGCGTCGTCGGCGTCGCCGTCCGCGACCTGAATGAGGAACGCGGAGTTGCCGCCGAACGTGGCGGTCGCAGTCAGGGTCAGCTGCGTCGACGAGTCGGCCACGACGGAGTCCAGGCCGGTCTGGATGACCGGGGACGTTCCATCGACGAGGCGGGGGCTGCGGCCCGCTCGAGTGACGACGTAGTCCGACAGGTTAATCGTGCGCGAGGTGCCCGCGTCCATCTCGATGGGCAGGCCAGCGGCACTGAGGAAGGGTGCGGTGGTGTCGCGTCCGGGCACGTTCACGACGGCAGAGTTGGTCTGACCGTCGCGGTCGGTAATCGTGTAGACGACGAGGCGCAGGGTGTCGGTAACCGGGATCAGCAGGTCGGCCCCATCCACGGAGACACCCGATTCTGCGGTCGTCACGGACAGCTCGTCGATGCTGCCGTCGGGGTCCTCGTCGTTCTCCAGGACCTTGACGCGCACGGCGGAGCCGTCGGCGGGCAGGTCTTCGTAGGCGACGTAGTCGTCGCGCGCAATCGGGGCCTTCAGGGGCGCGTCGTCCTGCACGAACACCGTCACGGTGCCGCGTGCGGAGCCGCCGCGGCCGTCGCTCACCGTGTAGGAAACCAGGTAGGTTCCGGCCTGCGAGGGCGTGCGGATCTGCAGCGTCGAGGAGGAACGGACCTGCGGGTCGAGTTCGGGCGTGGCCGTCTCGAGGCCGTTGTCCTCCAGGGTGAGGGAGTCACCGTCGGGATCAACGTCGTTGGACAGGACGTTGACGGTCACCATGCGGTCCGGTCGCGTAAGAACGGTGTCAGGCACGGCCACCGGGTTCTGGTTGAGGGAGGGAGCCGCGGAGATCGCGACTCGCACGCGAGCGGTGGCCCGTCCACCCTGGCGGTCGACGACCGTGTAGGTGAAGGAGTCTGTGCCGGAGGCATTCTGGTTCGGCGTGTATTCGATCCAGGTCGCCTTCGCGGTGGCGCTGCCCTTCTGCGGCGAGGAGTCGAGGCCCGTGAGGTTCACGGAGTCGCCGTCGGGATCAATGCCGTCGAGGGTGACCGGGATGCGCGTCGTCTGGCCTGCGGCAGCCCATGCGCTGATGTCGCGGGGGCGCGGAGGCTGGTTCTGATCGGAAGCGGCGAGCACCTCGAAGGTGACCGTACTCGACGCGCGGTTGCCCGCGGAGTCGATGACCGAGTAGGTGACGTCCATGATGCCGGGGGTCGCCCCGGCCTCGAGACGCACCTGGTTTCCGGTCACGAAGGGGGTGCCGAGGGCGCCCGTCGGGTCGTACCCGAGCGTCGGCTCGACCTGCAGGTTCAGGCCGGCGGGGGAACGGTCGTTCGACAGGACCGACACGGTGCCCACGTCGCCGACGCGCACCTTGGCGCGGTCGGGCTTGAGCACGGGCGGCAGGTCGGAGCGATCGGCAGCGCCGGGAATCACCATGACGTCCGCGGTGGCCTCGCCTTGGCCGTTGGAGACCGTGTAGGAGAAGGTCGCGGTGCGGTCGAGGCCGGAAGGGGCGGTCACGCGCAGCAGGTGACGATCAATAAGGGCAACCTCGAGGCCGGGAGCGTTCTCAGCGTTCACGGACGTGATGGACAGCAGGCCGCCCGCGGGGTCGTAGTCGTTGCCGAGCGGTGCCACCAGGACGGAGCCGCCCTGGGGCAGCACGGCCGTGTCGTTTTCGGCGACCGGGGGCAGCGTGGACGCGGCCACGACCTCGACGCGGATGATGCCCAGCGTCGTCGCGATGCCGTCGGAGACGGTGTAGGCGAAGGAGTAGGAACCCGCCGCGGTCGCGCGGAAGTCAATCGTGCCACGGTCCAGGTCCGGCGATATCGTCGCGCCCGCCGGGGCACCCGAGACGGCGGCGAGGCTCAGCGGATCGCCGTTGGGGTCGGTGTCGTTCTTGAGGGGATCAAGGGTGACGGTCTCGCCAGGGTGTGCCTGGAAGAGGTCGCCATTCGCCGAAGGAGGCAGGTTTCCGGCCTCCTGGACGGTCACGATGAGCTCGCCACGCGTCTCCGCGCCCTGGTCGTCCGCAACCGTCAGGACAACGGTCTTCGGGCCAGGCGCACTTCCTTCATCGGTGAGCGTCAGGGAACCGTCCTCACTGAAGGACGCACCCAGCCCCTCCGGGGCCTCCGCGTTCTTCAGGTAGATCGGGTCGCCGTCGGGGTCGCGCCAGTCGCTCAGCGCCTGGTACTGGATCTGCGCACCCGCGCCGATCTTGACGGTCGATGCGCGCACCTGAGTCGGTGCCGCATTCTGGCTATAGGGGTGAATCGTCACCTGCACGCGGGCAGCCGCTGATGCCTGGCCGTCAGAGGCCTCGTAGGAGAAGGACGTCGAGCCGGTCTGGGTGTCCTCGACCCCGGTGATCTGCAGGGCACGACCGCTGCGCGCCACGGTGATCGACCCCCAGTCGGGAGCGCTGGTCGGGGACGCCGTCAGGACGTCTCCGTCCAGGTCGGAGTCGTTATCAAGGACGGGAAGGATCGTCGAACGCCCGGGGCGGATACCGAATTCATCATCCACGGCCTCGGGCGGAGTGTTTTCCTCGCGCTGCTGCGGGTCGGCAACCTCGTTCGTGAGTTCGGGGCTGTCCTCTTCTTCCTCGGTTTCCTCGAGCTCGTTCTCGACCTCGTCCCAGTTGTCCATGAGGACCATGTTCGAGTCGGGCAGCCACACGCTGCCCTGCGCAACATCGTTGAGAACGATGGCCTTGCGATTGGTGCGGAAGACGATCTCGCGCGCGCTCGTGAGGGTGTCGACGACCATCTGCCTGTTGGCGGAGGGGTCGTCGCACGCGCGCATGTAGGCGCCCGACACGCTCCACGCGCCGTACGCGCAGCCTTCGTGGCGAACCGGGGCGGCGGGGGTACCGCTGACGCCACCCTCGGTGGAGGGAGTGATCGTCGGAGCGCCGCCCGCCAGCGGAATCGACACGAGGGCCGAGGGCGTGGCTAGCAGGACGGAGTCCGCCTTGGGGCCAGCCTGCTGGAGGATGCCGCCTTCCTCGACACCGGCCGCGCTCAGGTTGAGCTGCTTGTTGCCCGGGAGGAAGAGGGTGTTGGATTGCGAGTCCAGGGCGACAACCTGGTCGCCGACGACGGTCACACTCAGGCGGGCGTCGGCGGGGATCCCCTCGATCTGGCCGGTCGATGTCTGGTCGACCGTTCCCTGGTGCGTCACGGTGGTCAGCGTGCCCGATGCGGACAGGGAGTAAACGGAACCGTCGAGGCCGGTCACAAAGGCGCTCGCCCCCATGTTCGAGGCGAGGGCTGCTCCCTCAGAGAGGCTCGCGGGGCTGGGGGCGGTGGCCGAGGTGGTCCACAGCGTGCCGTCGGCAGCATTAAGGACACCGAGGACGTCACCGCCCTGCATCGCGCTCGAACCAGCGGGCAGGGCCGTTGGAGAGCCGAGGGACACCTGGGTCACGTTGACGGGGGCAACGGTCAGAGAGGTGAGGTCGGAGACGGTGACGGTCTCTCCCGCCTGGCCGACGTCGAAGTTCGTGGCCTCGGTGCGCAGGGCGCCGTCGAGGATGCGGGCCTCGTAGTCGAGGTGGCCGACCATCTGCTTGGACTTGTTGGTCACCCAGATGCCGCCATCGTTGACGTTGACCTGGGTTACCTCGGCGCCCTTGTAGATGACACCCGCGATGCAGAGCGCAACAACGAGCAGCACGAGGATGAACGCCGGCAGACGGCGCCTCGCACTGATCCGATTGTGTCGCGTTTTCGCGGACATATGGCCTCTCTCGATCGGTGAGCAGTACCCCAGAAATAGTGTGGCACGACTACACCGCATACTAATAGTTAACGAGAATCTATCAGATGTGCGATTACTTGACAACTAGAGGGTGGCCCATCGCTGTGCGACGGGCCACCCTCTCAAAGTGACTGGTTTGTCAGTCGAAGATAATTGGCGAGTAAATCACTCTCCATTGAAGGTGAACTTGCGGTCCTTACCCTCTCCGGTGACGCCAACGGTGACAACCTGACCGGGTTGCAGTTCTCCGAACAGGATGCGCTCAGACAGCGCATCCTCGATCTCGCGCTGGATCGCACGACGCAGCGGGCGCGCACCCAGGACCGGGTCAAAGCCCACGTCCGCGAGCAGCTCGCGAGCCTCGTCCGTCAGCTGCAGGCGCATGTCCTGAGCCTCCATACGCTTGGCCAGCTTGGCGATCATCAGGTCGACGATGCGCGCAATCTCGGGCTTGGTCAGCGGCGGGAACACGATCGTGTCGTCGACACGGTTGAGGAACTCGGGACGGAAGTGCTGCTTGAGCTCCTCCGCGACCTTCGACTTCATGCGGCCGTAGTCATGCGTCGAGTTGTCCGCGGTCTGGAAGCCCGTGAGGACACCCTTGTTGATGTCGCGGGTACCCAGGTTTGTCGTCATGATGATGACGGTGTTCTTGAAGTCCACCTTGCGGCCCTGCGAGTCCGTCAGGCGACCCTCTTCGAGGATCTGGAGCAGCGAGTTGAAGATGTCCGGGTGAGCCTTCTCGACCTCGTCGAAGAGGACGACCGAGAACGGCTTGCGGCGGACCTTCTCCGTGAGCTGACCGCCCTCGTCGTAGCCGACGTAGCCGGGAGGAGCACCAAAGAGGCGCGAGGCCGTGTGCTTCTCCGAGAACTCGGACATATCCAGCTGGATGAGGGCATCCTCGTCGCCGAAGAGGAACTCGGCGAGGGCCTTGGCCAGCTCGGTCTTACCCACGCCGGTCGGGCCGGCGAAGATGAACGAGCCACCGGGACGGTTCGGATCCTTCAGACCCGAGCGCGTACGACGGATCGACTGGGCGAGAGCCTTGACGGCCTCGTCCTGGCCGATGACGCGCTTGTGCAGCTCGTCTTCCATCTTGAGCAGCTTCGCGGTCTCGGTCTGGGTGAGGCGCACGACCGGGATGCCGGTCGACATGGCCAGGACCTCGGCGATCTCCTGATCCCCGACCTCGGCGATCTCGTCGGACTCGCCGCCCTTCCAGGCCTCTTCCTTCGCCTTGCGCTCCTCGGACAGCTTCGACTCCTGATCGCGCAGCGACGCGGCCTTCTCGAAGTCCTGATCGTCGATGGCCGCCTCCTTGTTGCGGCGCACCTCGGCGATCTTCTCATCCAGCTCGCGCAGCTCCGGCGGCGCGGTCATGCGGCGGATGCGCAGGCGTGCCCCGGCCTCGTCGACCAGGTCGATGGCCTTATCGGGGAGGAAACGATCCGAGATGTAGCGATCTGCCAGCTCGGCGGCCGCCTGGATCGCAGCGTCCGTGATGATGACGCGGTGGTGCGCCTCGTAACGGTCGCGCAGACCCTTAAGGATCTCCACCGTCTCCTCAACGCTGGGTTCCTCGACCTTCACCGGCTGGAAGCGGCGCTCGAGAGCCGCATCCTTCTCGATGTACTTGCGGTACTCGTCGTTCGTGGTCGCACCAATCGTCTGGAGTTCGCCGCGCGCCAGCATGGGCTTGAGCATCTGGGCCGCGTCGATCGACCCCTCGGCGGCACCCGCACCCACGAGGGTGTGGATCTCGTCGATGAACAGGATGATGTCGCCGCGCGTGCGGATCTCCTTGAGGACCTTCTTCAGACGCTCCTCGAAGTCGCCGCGGTAACGCGAACCCGCGACCAGCGACCCCATGTCAAGGCTGTAGATCTGCTTATCCTTGATGGTCTCAGGCACGTCGCCGTGCACGATCGCCTGGGCGAGGCCTTCAACGACCGCGGTCTTACCGACGCCGGGTTCACCGATCAGGACCGGGTTGTTCTTCGTGCGGCGCGAGAGGACCTGCATGACGCGCTCCATCTCGACGCGACGACCGATGACGGGGTCCAGCTTGTTCTCACGCGCAGCCTGCGTCAGGTTGCGACCAAACTGCTCAAGGATCGCGGAATTCGAGCGCTCGGGTCCGCCCGAGCCACCCACGCCCGCACCCACCGACTCGCGGCCCTCGTCGTCGCCGCGCTGGTAGCCGCTGAGCATCTGGATGACGGTCTGACGCACCTGCGCCAGGTCCGCGCCCTGCTTGGTGAGCACCTGGGCGGCCACGCCCTCGCCCTCCTTCAGGAGGCCGAGCAGCAGATGCTCCGTACCAATGTAGTTGTGGCCCAGCTGCAGAGCCTCGCGCAGACTCAGCTCAAAGACGCGCTTGGCGCGCGGCGTGAAAGGAATGTGACCCTCGACCGGCTTCTCACCCTCACCGATGATCTCAATGACCGAGGCGCGCACGGCCTCGCCCTTGATCCCCATCGTCTCCAGGGCCTTCGCGGCCACGCCCTCACCCTCAGAGATCAGGCCGAGCAGCAGGTGCTCCGTGCCAATGTAGTTGTGCTTAAGACCGCGGGCCTCGTCCTGCGCGAGCACGACGACACGACGCGCACGGTCAGTAAAGCGTTCGAACATGTCTCTCCTTGTTTCAGGGGCAGCTGCCCCGCCGAACTCGGCGTACACCCGTCCCAGTTGACTAGTTACAGACTACGGAAAGCCCGAGCGCCGTGCGCGCGCTTTCGCCCTGGGCGCAGGGACGAGGCCGGGGCACATATCCGGGTCCGAGGCCGTGGCAGGTGAGGCATGCAGGGCTGCGACAGGCGAGTCCGGTCCCCACACCGGGCGAGTCATTCAGATTCAGCGGTCACATCGGGGGTTGGCGTCATGAGAAGCCTCGTGACGGTGTGTCGCCGGCGTGTCGAGCCTCGCATGATGCGATTCCCCCGCGTTACGCAGGGAAGAGCCCCGGTCACGACAGCCAACGGAGCCGGACGGGCAGGGACGGGCACGAGCGCCAGGCGACAGGGCCAGGCCGGGGCACTGGCGCGTCCACGCACACAAGTCACGCATAATTTCACCGGGTCGGTTGTCGACTAGGCTCACAAACGTTGGACTTGCAACGATCATCATTCAGAATCTGGAAGGTTGACAGGGACATGACGTGCGGGATTATTGGGAAACAGCGCCCATTGCCACACACAACAGAGGGCAGTTCAGCAGCACGCGAGGCACCACGTCCGGGACTCAACCCAATCGGGAGCATTGCACCCGATCAGGAGCATGACACCAGCTCCTCACTGGTGCAATACCCACCTAAGAGGTCTAACGCCACTTAGGCACAAGCAAAGCTGCGGACTCATCGTCGGCGCGTCACCGCACAGAGGAACAAGCACAGCCGCGGAAGGCCCTTCGCCCCCTGACGCTAGGCCTCCACGAGGACCGTGAAAGGCCCGTCGTTGACCAGCGAGACCTCCATCATCGCGCCAAACTGGCCGGTCTCGACGTGCAGGCCCTGGCCTCGCAGATCGGCCACAACCGCGTCGACCAAGGGTTCGGCTTCGTCCCCGGGGGCAGCGCGCGCCCACGAGGGGCGGCGCCCCTTGCGAGTGTCCCCATACAGGGTGAACTGCGAGATCACAAGGATCGGGGCGTGCACGTCAAGCGCGGAACGTTCGTCGTCGAGGATGCGCAACTCGGCGATCTTACGTGCAACGGTCGTGACCTGAGTGGGACCGTCGCCGCGCTGGACACCCAGGAGGACGACGAGGCCTTGGCGCGCTCCGATGGAACCCTCCCACACCGGGGTGGCCTCGCCGGTGGTTGCGCCGACGTCACCGGGGGCACCCACGCCACGCGACGAGACCTGAGCGGCAGACCCAGCCCCCGCCTCATCACCAGCAGAACCAGCAGAATCAGCAGGAAGCGCGAGGCGGCCGACGACCTCGCCGTCGACGAGAACCTCGCCCGAAGTTGCCCGCTGGATGACGGCGCGCATCAGCGCGCCCCCAGGGCCGAGCCGAGGCCGCCAAAACCCGTGGAGCCGCCGCGCTGGCCGGCCTCGCGGGAGAGGTCGGCACCCGGGCGGGTCTGCGGGGACACGGAGGACTTGCCGTGGATGGGCACGATCTCCTCCTGGGCGGCGGCGACACCGTCGATGTCGAAGACGGTCGTCACGGGCACGGCGCGCGCGATGAGCGCGAGTGCGATTGGCCCCTCGTCCGCGTGGCGCGCTGACGATGTAATGACGCCGACCTGGCGGCCACCCACCTCAATGGGTGTGCCCGGCGCGGGCAGGTCGCCGCGCGAGCCGTCCAGCTGCAGGTAGGTCAGGCGGCGCGGGGGGCGTCCCAGGTTGAGGACGCGAGCGATGGTTTCCTGCCCGCGGTAGCAGCCCTTCGCCGTGTGGACGGCGGTTCGCAGCCAGTCCACCTCGGGCGGGATCGCGCGGGCGTCGGTCTCGCGGCCCAGGCGCGGCTTCCACGCGGCGATGCGCATGGCCTCCCACGCCAGGTATCCGGCGCGGCGACGTGAGCCTGCCTCGGGGAACGCGGACAGCCACGCGGCCTCGAACTCGTCCGCGGCCTGCCGTGAAACAGCGTGAAACATCATGGGGATGCGCGCGCCGGGGTGGCGCTCGCCCCGGAAGTAGGCGGCCCCACCCTCCACCACGCCGGGCCACGGGTCCTCCCAGGTCCACAGGAGTCCGGGCAGGCCCACCACCGAATCGGCCGTGTTTGCACCCGCGCGGACCGAGGAGAACACGACGACATCGCACTCGGAAACCGCGACGCGCAGCGCGAAACGCATCGAATCAAGGAACGCCACGAAAGAATCGACGTCCGAGCGCTCCACGATCAGGTGCAGTGCCTCACCATCGTCGCTCGCGCCCGCCCAATGCTCGACGCGCCCCTCGGGTGAAAGGATCAGCAGCTCGCGGCTCTCACCGGGGACGAGGCCGGTGACGATCTGCGAGGCCAGCGACGTCAGCCACGTCAGTCGATCAGCCCCCGACACAGAAATGACCGCCAGGTCCGGGCGGCGCACTAGCGCGCGACCAGCCTCGAGGGCCCACTGCTCCCCCGACGGATCCCCAAAGTGCGGAGTCGCGCCGAAGGAGGCCACGGCCTCGTCGACGAACTCGGAATCAACCGAAGGCTCAGACAAGGAAGCCGCCCTGCGAGTCGTCGATGCCGTCGATGACCTCGCCGGATTCCGTGGAGGCCTGCTCGGTGCGGTGCAGGCGGCCCGAGATCTCGACGTCAGCTTCATCCTGGCCATCGAGTGTGCGTTCCTGCGTCCACATGAGTTCGCCGGCAACCAGGCCGAACATGCGGCCCACGTGCGTCAGACGGGGTGCGTCCACGCCGAGCGCGATCGCGTCGGAGACCATCTGCACGCGCGGGCCGACGCTCACGCCGTCCCACACGGCGCTGTGACCTTCGGTGGAGGCGGAGGTCGCCGTGAACTCGCGGGCGTTGTACTGGCCGGGCGGCGGCAGCGGCGCGTCGGAGGGGGCGACGGACACGTACAGGGTCTCTTCGCTGATCAGGTCGCCCTTCTTGATAGCAGCCAGGCCCTGCGCGGCGTCCCACGTGGGGTCGATCGGGGCGGCAGACTCACCCGCGTACACGCGGGTCACCAGGCGCATCTGCTCGCCGACGACGTCGCCGCGGATCTCCTCGATGACGGGCGAATCAGCAGGGGCCTCAGCGGAAGCTTCCTGGCCGGGGGCGGCGGGGTTTGCATGCATGCCCCAGCCCTCCCAGGTTCCAAGCATCCACGCGACGGGAGCAACGAGTGCGGGCAGGTCAGCAGGTATCACCATCATGACTCCAGCCTAACGCGTGGGGCAGGCGGGCACCGCGCGGCGCGGGGGCGCGCAGCTGGCGGCGAACAGGGACGAGGCCTGAGTCGCCTCCCCGGGCAGGTGCGGTTCAGGAAGACGCAGCGGGTAAAAACCTGGCCATCCAGCCGCTACCTCGTTAATGCAATGTCGCCAGCCACCGCCTCGTCGAGGCGATGCACGCCTCAGATGCCGCCGATGCGCGTCATCGCGTAGACGGGCAGGGCAGCGACAAGGAATTTGGCGGCACCACGACCGAGGAGGGAGGCGAGCTGGGCGGAGGCGGCGCGCTCGCCGAGGAGCGCGTCCACGACTGACACGGCGAAGCCGACGCCGGCACCGGTGATGCCACCCATGGTGAGGAATGCGGCGAAGTCGCCGAGGATCTTGGCGATAGAGGGGAAGACGACGGGCAGCAGGTCGGAGGTGTGCCCGAGCAGCCACGCGATCGAGGAAATAATGAGTCCCGCGAACAGGCCGAAAGCCGCGGAGTAGAACACCCCCGCGATCGAGGAGCGCCCACTATGCGCCGACACGGCTACGACGATGACGACCAGGGCAGCCATGGGCACGACGACCGACCAGCGCGCGTGGACCGTCAGGGACACCCACATGGACCCGGCTGTAATGATGAGGAGCGCGGTCACCGACGAGGTGAGGGCTGCGGTCAGCGACGTCGACCCCCAGTGTTCGGTCGTATGACCCACCGAGTGGTCGCGCGGTGCGGGCGCGTCAAGGATCGTCGCAGCCACCAGGAACACGAACATGATGCCGGTCAGGGGGATCGCAATGTCAAGGTTCTTCCAGTACGCGACGCCGATGGGGGTGAGCGCCCCACCGAACGCAAGCACAGCCTGCGCGAGCCACGGCATGTGCAGGCGCGCCAACGTCGGCCACGCGAACGCCAACAGGAACGAGGCGAGTGCAATGACCGGACCGACCGTCCAGCGCGAGCCGGGCAGCCACCACGCGGTGATTGTCAGCGCGGCCAGAAGGGTGACGGTGGCCGTACCAACGCTGACAGGCACTCGCCTGGTGGCCAGCGTGTCGCGGCGTACTCCGCGGCTCGAGTCGGTTCGTGTGCGCGTGGGAGAGGTCGATGTCATCACGCTTCCATGGTCCCACATGTCTGGACTCGACGAGGCCGTGGCCGCCCGCGCGGGTCTTCCTGAGGCGGCGGGCCGGGATTGTGGCGAGGTGGGTGCTCTCATGTCGTCGGAACGCCGCACCCACCCCAACGCTGTGGTGCGCGTAACCGAGAGACGCGGCCCAGGCCTCGTCGGAGAGGATCCGACTGTGGCGCATGCCCTGTGTGGGTTGATCCACGCCGCCACGGCGCGCGTTGGCATGGAGTGAGTCGTAGGGTTGAGGGGCACGCCGGACCGTTATGCCCCGGGCTCCAAACTCTGCCGCTACGAGCGGCCTTCGCGCCGACAGGCGCATTCGGTTCGGCGTGCTTTGTCGTATCTGCGCGCCGAAGCGCACGAGTGTTTCCGTCTCCTGCTGCGCAACTGTCCCCGTCTCGCGCCAGACTGCTAGATCCGTCCTTCCGTTCCTGCGAGCGTCCGACAGACACCGGGCCCGCAAATCAGCTTGTCCGCATGTCGGCCCTCTATTCCGCACGCAAACCCGCTATTCCGAGCGTGGGCAGCCCCGCCCACGTGCGGAACAGGAGGCCCACGTGCGGGTCAACAGGATCCCGCGCATAGGGTGAGGGCCGGCACCGCTGCGCGGCACCGGCCCTCACCCTGTCATCCCCTCTCACATGAGCGGGTAGCGCACAATGGTCGCCTCGCGGCCCGGACCCACGCCGATGGACTGGATGCGGCAGCGCGACAGCTCTTCCAGGCGCTTGATGTAGTCCTGGGCGGCCTGCGGCAGCTCATCGAAGGAACGGCACTGCGAGATATCCTCGCTCCAGCCGGGCAGCTCCTCGTACACGGGCACGGCGGCCTCGAAGCCAGCCTGGTCGAGAGGCATTTCCTCGGTGCGCACGCCGTCCACCTCGTAGGCCACGCACACGGGGATCGTCTCGTAGCCGGAGAGAACGTCGAGCTTGGTCAGGCAGATGTCGGTCAGGCCGTTGATGCGCGTCGCGTAGCGCATGACGACGGCGTCGAACCAGCCGGTGCGGCGCGGGCGACCCGTGGTCACGCCGAACTCGCCGCCCTTGGTGCGCAGGGCCTCGCCGACCTCGTTATCCAGCTCCGTGGGGAACGGGCCCTCACCGACGCGGGTCGTGTACGCCTTGGCGACGCCAACAACGCGGTCGATGCGGGTCGGACCGACGCCGGAGCCGGTGAGCGCGCCGCCCGCGGTCGGGTTGGAGGAGGTCACGAAGGGGTAGGTGCCGTGGTCGATGTCGAGCATCGTGGCCTGGCCACCCTCGAAGAGGACGGTGTCGCCGCGGTCCAGCGCGTCGTTGACGACGAGGGACACATCGCACAGCATCGGCTTGACGCGCTCCGCGAAGGAAAGCAGGTGGTCGGACACCTCAGCGGGGTCGAGCACCTGCAGGTCCACGGCCTCGAAAATGGTGTTCTTGGGGGCCAGGGCGGCTTCGACCTTGGCGCGCAGTTCCTCGGGGTGGAAGAGGTCCTGAATGCGCAGGCCGATACGGTTCATCTTGTCGGCGTAGGTGGGGCCGATGCCTCGGCCGGTCGTGCCGATGAGGTTGTTGCCGCGCGCACGCTCGTTCGCCTGGTCCATGAGGCGGTTGTACGGAGGGATGATGTGCGCGTTAGAGGAGATGAGCAGGCGCGAGCAGTCGACGCCGCGCGAGGTGATGTCCTCAAGTTCCTCGAAGAGCACGTCCAGATCGACGACGACGCCATTGCCGATGATGGGGGTGACACCTTCGGAGAGGATTCCGGCGGGCAGGAGATGCAGCGCGTACTTTTCCCCGTCAATGACGACGGTGTGCCCCGCGTTGTTTCCTCCGTTGAACTTGACGACGAGGTCGGTATGTTGGCCGAGCTGATCAGTGGCCTTGCCTTTGCCTTCGTCGCCCCACTGGGCGCCGAGCACGATGACGGCGGGCATGAGTATCTCCGTAAAGTTTGAGTCCGTCGCGCGGGTGTGCGCAACAGACCCATATTAGCGGAGATTGACGAGGCCGGGGTACCTCGATAGGCCCAGTTCAGTTCCCGGCGGCGGCCAGGGCGACGCCGATGCCCCACGCGGTTGCGCTGGTCAGGGCGGCTATCAGTTCGATGGCAATCGTCCAGCCGAAGGCCTTGAGGGCCTGGAGGGTGGACGCCCAGGCGGTTGTGGTGTCGCGGCTGCGCAGGTATTCGACGACGAAGGTCGTGGCGATCATACCGAGGACGAGGCCGAGGGGCAGGCCGATGAACCAGCCGACGACACCGCCGAGGGCACCCCACACGAGCGTCGATTGGGGGATACCTGCCTTGTTCATGCCGCGCGCGGGGATCACGTATTTGAGGAGCGCGCCGAGGACGAGAACGAGCGCTGAGATGGCGAAAACGATCCACGCGCTGGTCGTGCCGGTCAGCCACGCCCACACGAGGATCGCGCCGCCGACGAGGGGCGCGGAGGGCCAGACTTGAACGACGGCGCCGATGACTCCCAGGAGGATAACAACGCCGACGATAACGGTTCCGAGGACACTCATGGGGGCCATGGTAGCGGCTCGGTGTTTGGGCGGAGCGCTCGCACTGCTAGCCTGAGACCACCACACGACGGAGGGACGAGGCCGTGGCCGGGTTCACGCTCACTGCTGGGCGCGCGCTTGGGCACACTAGTTCCTCTACGACGCCGCGTTCTCAGGGAGACTGATGAGTGCTCTGTTTGCTTTCCGCCCGATGACTGTGTTCGACATATTGTGCCCGCCGCGCGAGGCTTTCGAACGCTGCATGGGCTTTTGGGCGACCGTCGGCATCCGTTCCGAGACCCCCGGGATGGGTGACCAGTTCGCGATGCGCGGCTGGACGGGCACCGAGATCGCAATCGGTCATCGTCGCGGGTCGGGTCCCGACGCGGATCTGGGCGATCTCGGCGCGATTGCCCCCGGCCTCGGAATTGCGTTGTTGGCCGTTCACCTGACGGAGCCGATGCGCAAGCCGATCGACTGGACGCGCCTCATCGTCGCCGCTCGTCCCGTCCCTGGAAGCCACCCGAGGTCCGAGCTGTGGTGTTTCCCCTGGGACGACACGATTCGGGGTCCGCGCCTGACGAAGGCTCCTCTCGACCGCGCGTTCGATAAGCTCGCTCAGACGCTCACCCGCCAGGGGGTCCTCCTGGGTCCCCCACGCCTCGTTAAAAAGAAGGAACTTCCCGGGGATTCTCCCCTCTCCGACGCCGACATCGCGACGATGCACCGCGCGGCACGCAAGGCGACCGGCACCAGCCCTCTCCATTTCCGACGCTAAGGACACCCATGAAACAGTTATTCTCCAGTGTCGGCCGCAGCCTCTCGCTCACTGCGTACCCGTTTACGGTCTTTCGCCTGGCCGTGTCCCCCGACGAGGCCGTGGCGCGCTGCGTCGCCCTGCTACACAAGAACGGCATCCGGGCCGAAACGCCCGGCATGCGCGAACAATTCGCGCGAATCGGCTGGGTAGGCACCGAGCTGGCTACCGGGAACACCGGGAAGGCTTTTCTCGTCGATGCGATTGCCTCGACCACCACGACAGGCATCATCGCCGAACTGTTCCCACGGGCAGTACCCGACCGCGTCAAGCGGGCCTTCCTTGAGAAGACACGCATCGAAGTCATCGCCCGACCGATCCCGGGCGGGATGAGACCAATGTGCGAGCTGTGGTGTCACTTCGACTACACGTCCACCAACGAGACCATGTTCGCGGAGGATTACATCGCGTCGATGTTGGAGGGGGTCGAGCAGTCCTTCCGGAACGAGGGACTCATGATGACCGCCCCCGAGCGCCTCAGATACCGCGATATGCCGCACAACGTTCCCCTAACTCTGCGGACTCTCGGAGCGATGCGCAAGGCCGCGAAAAAGATGACGCGCTCGAATCCCCGCCGCTAACCAACGGACCTGCGGGCCAACGCCACAGCGCAACCGCACGGAGGCCTCGCACACAGACTCTCGCCGCGGGCGCTGGTCAGCGCCCGCGGCGAGAGTCACGACAGGGAAAACCTCAGCCCTGCGCGCGTAGGGAAGCCACCTCGTACAGGGCGATACCCGTGGCGACGGCCGCGTTGAGAGACTCCACGGTCGACGCGATCGGAATCGACACGATCTGGTCGCAGGTCTCGCGCACGAGGCGGGACAGGCCCGCGCCCTCGGCACCGGTCACGATGACGAGGGGGCCATCCGCCAGCGACAGGCCGCGCAGGGGCGCATCGCCTCCGCCGTCCAAGCCAACCACGAAATAGCCCGCCGACTTCGCCTCTTCGAGGGCGCGCACCAGGTTCGTCGCGCGAGCCACGGGCACGCGCGCAGCCGCACCGGCCGACACCTTCCACGCAGTCGTGTTCACGCCCGCGCTGCGGCGTTCGGGGATGATGACACCATCCGCGCCGAACGCGCCCGCGCTACGCAGGACCGCGCCCAGGTTGTGGGGGTCCGTCACCTGGTCGAGAGCGACGAGGAGCGGGTGGCCCAGCTGCTGCAGGGAACCCGCAATCAGCTCCGAGGCGTCGGCATACTCGTATCCACGCACCTCGATGGCGACGCCCTGGTGAACGGCACCGTCAGTCGCGACATCCAGGTCTCGGCGGGTGACCTCGTACACGGGCGCGCCCATGGCACTCGCGAGGCGCACAACCTCCTCCACGCGATCATCCTTCACGTTGTCGAGGATGAAGACGCGCTCGATCGGGACCGAGGCGCGGGCGGCCTCGGCGACCGGGTTACGACCGGCGATCAGCTCGTGACCAGGCTTGACGCGGATCGACGACTTGGCGCGAGCGCGCGCAATCGCGGCCTCCTGCGCCTCGCGGGCCTCACGCTTGACCTTGCGCTTGTAGGCCGGGTGGTAGGTGCGGTCCTCGGCCTTGGGGGTCGGGCCCTTGCCTTCGAGGCGGCGGCGCGAGTGGCCGCCGGTGCCGACCTGCGCGCCCTTCTTGGTGCCCTTCTTACGGATGGCGCCGGGGCGCCCGCTGTGTGAGGCCATGGTGTCTCCTCGTTTTCTCGTGAACTGACACAAGCGTACGGGTTTTAGGCTGCATCGGGGCCGCAGGGGCGCGCGCGGGGGCCAAAATCACGATTGGGCAGGGGTAACCTCAGTCCTGCGACAGCATGGCCGCGATCTTCTCAACCGTCGAACCTGAGCGGATCGTCACCTGGCGGTAGAAGTCCTCGCGCAGCAGGCGCTTGTGATAAGCGGTCTTCAGAAAGCTCTTCTCGTCAAACTTGCCCCAGAAAACGGCGTGCTCGCCGAAGTACACGGCCTCATCCCCCAGTTCCATCGCCTCGATGCGCTCGCGCACGTGGTCGCGGTCCAGGCCTCGCGTGTAGAAGAGCGCGTCACGGCGGGCGACCTCGCCGTGCCACCAGTCGGGCAGCTCTTTGAGCTGGGCAAGGTAGTCCTGCGCCGTCAGGAGGGCCAGTCGGATCGGGAAGTCGTAGCGAAGCTCCAGGAGTTGTTCGACGGCCTGGGCAACGTCCTCGCTCGGGGCGTCATCCTCGGCTTCGAAGATGAGGTTGCCACTGTTGATGTAGGTGCGCACATGTCCGAAACCTTCGGCTGCGATCTGTTCGCGCAGCTCGCTCATGACGACTTTATTCTTGCCGCCGACGTTGATGCCGCGCAGCAGCGCCACGTACTCCATGCTGTTCCTCCCCACTTGCCGCGACGCCTCACGGCGTCGACCTGACCCCAGGGTACGGCCTCGACTCGCATCGTGCTGATCGCGCACCCACCGATTGAAGGGTTACCCCAGCCCGTAGAGAGGCCTAGCTGACGACACTGCCCACGGACTCTCTCGGGGCAATTGCATCGATTCTCCTGAAGCACCCTCTCCACGCCCCCCAACCTCAATTCCGCACGTAATTTAAAGCGGTAACTTTTTAAGACAGCCTTAAAACACTGCAATTCCAACGATGCGATTTCAGGTTTTGAACGAGTCGCGGGAGAATTACGTGCGAAATTTCTGAACACCGGGCTAGACACAGCACTGACGCCACGACTACTCAGAAGGCGATACACCTCTCCGAAGGATTCAACCTGATCGGGAGGATTCAACCTGATCGGAAGGGGTTGAATCCTCCTTATCGGGTGTACACCTCACTGCAACAAGCATTTTGGCGATGACTGAGAAGAGGAAAGCCCCTGCGCGGATAGGTTGTGACGATGCGGATAGGTTATCGCCATACGGATAGGTTAATAAGCTATCCGCATGCTCATAACCTATCCATGAAGCAACAACCTATCCGCACACCCCGTGGGCATGAGTAGGAATGCGCTGCGTGAGGAAGCGATGCACTAGATAGGCCAGCAATGCACTAGCTACTAGGCAGTGCAATACCTCCCTAAGTAGTGCAATACCCCTAATCAACAAGCAAAAACGCGGTTCCTTAGTGGCCACGCCACTGTGGAGGAGAGCAGAGGGACCGGAGGGCACGAGCGGGCTTCGAGGCGGGGGCCGAGCTGCGGCGCCTGTGGGCGGCGGCGGGGCCTGGCCGGGCTTCGAGCCAACGCGCCACACATCAGCGACCTGGCACCACTGGTGTGGAGGGCGCCGGAGGGACCGGAGGGCACGGGCGGGCTTCGAGGCGCGGCGCCGAACGAAGTGAGGACGCCTAGCCTCGCGGGCGGCCGGGCCCTCCGGCGCCCGGAACACCCGTGGGGCCACAAGCAACAACACGCCGCTCGGACGGCGGGCTGCCGCCCACGGGCGCATCAAGCAGCCCGGCCCCCAGCCACAGCTCAGCCAACACTCCACGTCGCGCCGTCGCGCCCGTCCGCGACGGTGACGCCGGCGGCGGCCAGGCGGTCGCGCAGCTCGTCGGCGCGCGCCCAGTCCTTGGCGGCGCGGGCAGCGGCCCGCTCCTCCAGCACGGCCTGAACCAGCGCGTCCAGCGCCGAGTGCTCGGCCGCAGCCGCGCCAGAGGCACCCGCGCCGATGCCGGCCTGTCCACGCCACTGCTCGGAGGCCGGATCAAGGCCCAGCACATCCAGCATGGAGCGAACCAGGACCTGCTCGCGATACACAGCGGACACGTCCCCGGAAGCAAGCGCGGCGTTACCGGCCTTGAGGTGCTCGTGCAGGACCGCGAGCGCGCCGGCGACATTGAGGTCGTCGTCCATGGCGGCGACAAAGGCCTCGGGCAGGTCGGCGGGTGCCAGGGCAATCTCGGAGGCTGGAGCCTCGCCGGCGGCCTCGATGGCACGAGCCACGAAGGTGGAGAACTTCTCCCAGGCGGCGTGCGCGGCGGGCAGGGTCTCGGGGCCCCATTCGATGGCGGAGCGGTGGTGGACGGTCGACAGCGCCCAGCGTACGGCGACGGCCGGGTACTCCTCGGTGAGCGCCCCGATCGACAGGACGTTGCCCAGCGATTTGGACATCTTCTCGCCCTTGGTGGTCACCCACGCGTTGTGGACCCACAGGCGCGCGAACTCCCAGCCGGCGCCGTGGGATTGGGCCTGCTCGTTCTCGTGGTGCGGGAAGCGCAGGTCGATGCCGCCGCCGTGGATGTCGAATTCGTCGCCGAGGTAGCGCCGCGACATGGCGGAGCATTCGAGGTGCCAGCCGGGTCGGCCGCGTCCCCAGGGGCTGTCCCACGAGGCAGTGGCCGGCTCAGACGGCTTACTGGCCTTCCAGAGGGCGAAGTCGCGGGGGTCGCGCTTGCCGGCCTCGACGGCCTCGTCGATCTGGGCGTCGTCTTCGGTGGTGCGCATGTCGGCCAGGCGCTGGCGGGTGAGCGAGCCGTAGTCGGGCTGGGAGTGGACGTCAAAGTAGACGTTGCCGCGCCCATCCGAATAGGCGTGTCCCGCGTCGATGAGGCGCTGGACGAGGTCGAGCTGCTCGGGGATGTGGCCGGTGGCGCGCGGCTCGTACGTGGGGGCCTGCACACCGAGGGTCTCATACGCCTCGGTGAATTCGCGCTCGAAGCGGTAGGCCCAGGCCCACCAGTCCCAGCCGGCCTCGGCCGACTTGTTCAGGATCTTGTCGTCGATGTCGGTGACGTTGCGGACGTAGGTGACCTCGTAGCCGCTGCGGCGCAGCCAGCGGATGAGGGTGTCGAAGGAGACGGCGGCGCGCAGGTGGCCGACGTGCGGTGATCCCTGCACGGTGGCGCCACACAGGTAGATGCCGACCTTGCCGGGGGTGACCGGGTTGAGGGGCTGGATGCGGGCGCTCTTGGAGTCGTACAGGTGCAGCATGGCATCAATCCTACCTGGCAGGGAGGGGAGGCGAGGGAAACGGGCGCTCCCCGGGAGTATGTAACGAGGCCCGGGCCCCGCCCACGCAACCGCGCGGGTTCGCAGGTGGGGGCTCGGGCCTCGTCGAGTGAAGAAAACTCAGGCGCCGGGGCGCACGCGCTCGCGGATGAGCGCCTTGAGGTCCTCGGCGGAGTTGGCGAGGGGCGTGACGCGTTCTTCGCGGCCTTCGATGCCTTCGAAGCGCTCGGGCACGGGCGGGAGGTGGCCGGTGGCCTCGAGGATCGTGTCGGCGAACTTGACGGGCAGCGCGGTCTCCATGACGACGAGCGGCCCCTCGATCTGCGGGCGCACAGCGCGGGCGACGTGTACGCCGTCGGCCGTGTGCGGGTCGAGGAGGTAGCCGCTTTCCTTCTCGGTGCGCGCGATCTCGGCGAGGCGGTCGGCGTGCGTGGAGGTGCCGGAGATGAAGCCGTAGGTCTCGCGCAGGGAGGCGAACTCGGGCGTGCCGGACAGGTCGAAGTAGCCGTCGCGGGCCAGGGCCGTCTCGAAGAGGGCGCGGGTGGCGTCGCCGTCGCGGCCCATGAGGTCGAAGATGAAGCGCTCGAAGTTCGAGGCCTTGGAGATGTCCATGGACGGGCTGGAGGTGGCCAGCGTGTCCGCGGAGGAGCGGGGGCGGTAGACGCCGGTGCGGAAGAACTCGTCGAGGACGTCGTTCTCGTTCGTGGCGACGACAAGGGTTCCCAGCGGCACGCCCATCTGGCGGGCGATGTGGGCGGCGCACACGTTGCCGAAGTTGCCCGAGGGCACGACGACGCTGACCGTGGACGAGGCGTCGGCCCCTTCCTCGGTGACGCGCAGCCAGGTGGCCACGTAGTAGCAGACCTGGGCGAGCAGGCGCGCCCAGTTGATGGAGTTGACGGCGCCCACGTGCCAGGTGGCCTTGAAGTCGGCGTCCATGTTGATGGCCTTGACGAGGTCCTGGCAGTCGTCGAAGACGCCGTCGACGGCGACGTTGACGATGTTCTCGTCGAGGAGAGAGAACATTTGGGCGCGCTGGAACGCGGTCATGCGCCCGGCGGGGGTGAGCATGACGACGGAAAGCCCGGGGCGGCCGCGCAGCGCGTACTCGGCGGAGGAGCCGGTGTCGCCGGAGGTGGCGCCGACGATGGTGAGCCAGTCGCCGCGGCGGGTGAGCTCGTATTCGAAGAGCTCGCCGAGGAGCTGCATCGCCATGTCTTTGAAGGCGGCCGTGGGGCCGTTCGAGAGGTGGGCGATGTGCAGGTCGGTGCCCTCCAGGGCGTCGACGGGGACGATCTGGGGGTCGGAGAAGGAGGGGGTGCGGTAGGCGCGGGCCGTGATCGCGCTCAGGTCGCCGGCGGGGATGTCGTCGACGAAGAGGGAGATGATGCCGGCGGCCATGGCGGCGTAGCCGTCCTCGCGCAGGACGATCCGCAGCTCGTCCAGGTCGGAGCGAGACAGCGTCGGGTATTCCTCGGGCAGGTAGAGTCCGCCGTCGGGGGCGAGTCCTTCCAGGAGGATGTCACTGAAGGAACGGGTGGGCGTGTTGGGGCCGCGTCGGGTCGAAATGTAGCGCACGGGTCGATCCTATCGGAGAGGGCACGTGGCCTGCGAGGGCGCCCGTTCCTCGTCACATGTGTGGGACGAGGCCGGGGCCATGTGAGCCCGGGAAACCTCACGACCGTCTGTGGTACAAACGACGGGTGAGTACGAACGATTCCCCGTGGACGCAGCCTTCCGCTTTCGATTCCTCGAGTGCCCCGATTCCCCAGCCGCCGACGGATGCGCCAGTCACGGGCGTTCCCGGCCCATCGACGAACGTGTTTACAGCGCCGTCGTCGGTCCCCAACCCCATTGCGCGCCCGAATGATCCGGGAGCCGCCTCGACGGTCTCGTCGAAGCGCGGGTGGTTTATCGTCTTGTCGATCCTCGCGTTCCTCATCGTCATCCTCCTGCTCCTCGGATACTTCTTCCGGCCGTGGGGCTCCACGCCGCGCGAAGAGAAGAACAGCTCCCAGGGCTACAGCGGGTCCGCGACGAACACCGGTAACCTCTCGAGCGCTTGGGCGGCGGGCGTCGGCACCGCGTGGACCCTCGACAGCGTCTCAGCCGTCCGGGGAGAGCACCAGGACGTGGTGACCCTGGTGGACGGCACGACCCTGTACGTGGCTGGTACCCCTAGCAGCCATGAGGGGATCGACGTTGCTGCCGTCGATATTTCGGGCTCGCAGCCGCAGGTTATCTGGGATTCGAGTGACCCGCAGGCGAGGCGTGATTCCTCTCGTTTGCCGCTGCGCATGACGTCCGTCGGCGACAAGCTCATCGTCGGCAACTACACGGTGGACAAGGCGACGGGTGAGGTTCAGGAAGCCCCCTGGATCGATGACTCGCCCCTGACGGCGGTCGGTGACGTCCTCGTGACGTGCTCGGGTGCCGAGACCTGCGCCGGGTGGACGTGGGAGTCCTCCGAGTGGAAGCAGCAGTGGAAGTCGATCACTACTCTCCAGTCGGAGAGTAGTGAGATCTGGAGCCAGCGCGGCGGGCTGGTCGTCGGCTCCGGAGACGACGCATCGATCCTGGTACCCGTGCAGTACAGCCGATCCCTGCAGCTGATTAACGTGCGCACAGGTACGGTGACCACGCTCGGCGACAAGACCCAATTGGATCGTTCCAGCTACCGGCGCGATATCTTCGTCGCCAGCGACGGAGTCGCCATCAGGGATAACAACGACCTGGTGTCGTTCTACGACGCATCCGGGACTCTCGTCAACTCCTTCGAGATGACGCGCTACCTGAGTGCGATCGCGGACGGCGGCCAGGCCCCGACCCTCGAGGAGCTGCAGGCATACCTGAAGTCCGGGAAGGCCCCGTGGGCGACGGGCATGATCGAGGTGTCGGGCCCCAAGTGCGAGGACGTGACCGTCTCTCCGACTTCGGCCGGAAGCTCGCGCATCGTACACAAAGCCAAGGGCCTGGCAGTCAGTTCCAGCGATCCCTGCTACACGGATATTGACGAGGTGCGTATGAGCCCCGACGGCGCCGCGGTGTACGTGTCGAATGGCAACAGAACGGAGATCGAGCACGCTTACTTCCTCGACACGGACGGGGATGTCGTCCACGCGGCGACGGACATGGTGAAGGCGGATCAGCTGACGTGGGCGTTCGACGACCTCATCATTGCGGTATCGAAGGGCCAGGTCACGGCCTTTACTCCGGCTTCCGCGTGACGCTACCCTGGTGCCATGACTGATCTGCCTTTCCGCATCGGCCAAGCGGTCGACGTCCACGCGTTCGCCGCTCCCGACTCGCCGCGCCCTCTGATGGTCGCGTGCCTGGAGTGGCCGGGAGAGCGCCCTCTCGAGGGTCATTCGGACGCGGACGTTGCCGCGCACGCTCTGTGCGACGCGATGCTGCTGGCGACGGGTCTGGGTGAGTTGGGCACGGTCTTTGGCGTGGACCGCCCGGAGTGGGCGGGCGCCTCGGGGCGCGCGCTCCTCGAGGAGGTTCGCCGCATGGCGGCCGAGGCCGGCTGGGTACTCGGCAACGCGACCGTGCAGGTCGTCGGGAATCGGCCTCGTATGGCCGCGCGCCTGCCCGAGGCCTGCGCCGTCATGAGCGAGATCGCGGGGGGCACGGTCACCGTGTCGGCGACGACCTCGGATCGTCTGGGTTTCACGGGACGAGGCGAGGGCGTAGCCGCACTGGCAAGTGCCCTCATGGTGCGCGCCGAGTAGGTCTCCCATTCGCAGCTGCTCGGCACCGTCGAGGCTTACGCACGTGAGGCCTGCCCGCAGTCCCATTCACTGCCGCGAGCGCACTCCGGGCGCGGTTGCATGGTAGAAACGTCTCATGAGCAACGACGACTTCCCCCGCAGCCCCGACGACGAGGCGCCTTCTCGCCCCTCCGATGGACGGGACGGGGAGCCGTTAGCTGATACCCCGGATTTCCCCGAGTTTGGCGAGCTTCCGGGGTTTACTCCGCTGCCCGAGCTCGCCCCTCTGCCGGAGTTGGCCCCGCTGCCGGATTTCGATGATTTCTTCACTCTGACCCCACCCACCGACGAGGCGATCACCGAACAGGCACAACCAGAAGGTCCGCAGGAGATGGACCTGCTCGCGGGCGTCGCACCCCTGCCCGAGCTCGCGCCGCAGCCAGCCATCGCGCAGCCCCTCACGGAAGAGCCGACAGCGCCTGACGATGAGAAAGAGCCGATGGAGAGCGGCGTCGCCTGGCCCCAGGCCGAGGAAGCCCCGGCGAGGGACGGTCGCGGTGCCGCTGTGCTGGCCAGCACTTCCGTAAGCGCATTCGAGCTGCTGCCAGACGAAGCCACCTCGGAGGAGCCACAACCTGCCTCGCGTGACGTTGCGTCCATAGCGGCCGCCACGGCCTCGTCGTGGAGGACGTCCGAAGGCGACCGGACGCCGACTGCGCTGCGCGCCCCAGCCCCCGAGCCCTCGCGGACATGGGTGGACAAGACGGCCGTCAAGCGGAAGCCATCTGTCGTCATGATTGTGCTCGGCTGTATCATCGCGCTCAACGTCGCAGTTTCCCTCTTCTCTCCCGGTCGGAGCGGGTCGTCGTCGACGCCTTCGTCCCATCAGACCTCGTCGAGCGCCAGCGCTGCAACGAACACGGAGGTACGCGAACATGCTGCGAACCTGCCGGCCCGTGCGCCCGGGTACCGCGGGAGCGCCACGAACACGCATTCCATATCACCGCAGTGGTCCTCGGGCGTGGCGACCGCATGGTCGCTCTCACTTCCACCAGAGATGACTCGGTTCACCCCGCATATGTTCGTCGACGGCCAGGTCCTCTACATCGCCGCCACAGACAGAAACACAGGCCAGAGCGGCTCCACCCTCAGAGTCGTGGCCTACGACTTGTCCGGGGAGGAACCCAGCCTCCTGTGGGACACGGTCGGACCCACGGAAAATTCAGCGATCGTCACGTACGAGCCGGCGTTCCTGTCGAACGAGACCCAGCTCTTTTTCCACGACGTGGTCATCGACAAGGCCACCGGCGAACACTCGCAAGCCCCGTGGGGCATAGAGATTCCCCTTGCGCAGGCCGAGGGCATCGTGGTGACTTGCACGCCACCGTCCACCTGCAACGGGTGGACGCAGGCGTCCGGCGAGTGGACGAACCTGTGGACGACGACCACGATCGCCCAGGCGTCCTACGCGTTGCGTGACCATGGTTTGGGCTACGCTCCCACGGGCACTACCCTCTCCGGCAGTGGCGCGCTCACATCCTTCCTGGTCCCCTCCCCCCACCAGGTATCCCCACAGATCATCAACATCCATACCGGCGAAACAACGACGCTGCCCATTCCCGATCAGTCAGGCTTAGGCCAACACGTCGAGGTGGCGACCGACGGCTTCGTCATCGTCGACGTCAGCCAGCAAAATGGGCTCCTTCTCGACAGCTCGGGAGCCCTCCAATCCACGTTCTCCACAGCAGGGTACCGCCGTCTGCCCGCAGTCAGCCGTGACGGAAACCAGCCGAGCACCGCTGACATCAAGACCTTCATGACAACAAAGACCGCGAATTGGGCAACGGGAACGGTGAGCCTCGTGGGCGAGAACGACTGTTCCATCGAGGTCACCCTCACCTCCGATGGGTCGACGCACAAGACCCCGGTCCCCGGCGTGCTGAGCCAGCACATGACCAGCACGTGCAGCTTCAGCCCCGACGAGGTCCGCGTGAGCGCGGACGCTTCGGTTCTGTACACCGACACCTTCACCTACCAGGACAAGAGCCGATACTTCATCGATACCGTCAACGGACACACCTACTCGTCGAACCTTCTCAACCTGCCGAAAAAGACCATGTGGGTCTTCGACGACATGATCATCGGCATGACTGAGAGCGGACTGAAGGCGTTCGTACCGGCCTCGTCGTAACACCGCCCGCTCTGGGTGTGATAGAAACTACTCATGAGCAATGGCGATCATTCGGGCACGAACACGCCCTCGCGCGAGCAGGGCACCGGGATGGAGCGTCACGCGCCCACCAAGCAGCCTCCTCGCGAGAGCAAACTGTTCTCGCTGCCGCGCATCGTGACCACCCTCGCCGTCATTGTCCTGATCGTTCTCGTCGGCAGATGGATCTGGCCCTCATCCCCACATGCCCCGTCACTGCAGGAAACTGCGCGAACGTACGACGCAAACGCCCCGACCGTGGGCTACAGCGGGCACGCGAGCAACACGCATCTCCTGTCTCCCGACTGGGCTTCGGGCATAGAGACGGCGTGGCGACTCCCCCTCAACGCTGAGGATAAGAACGCTACCGTCTTCCTCTACGCCGAAGGAAGCACGCTCTACGTCACCTTCCAGTCCATTCTGGGATCCTCGAAGGCCTTTACCGCGCAGGCGTACGATCTGTCCGGCACCGAGCCTCGCCTGCTGTGGGATGAGAAGAAACAGAAGCCCCCGCACATCGACACGTCCGCATTCGTCGTCACCGACACGGACATCGTGTTCAATTCCATCATCATTCACAAGGCAACCGGGCGACTGTCCCACACCCCGTGGGAGGACATGAAGCCGGTCGCATTTGCTGACGGCGTTCTCGTAGCGTGTGACGAGGACGTGACATGCGACGGCTGGGAACGAGGATCCTCCGGATGGGAACAGAAGTGGACATCCAGGACGGCTCAGCACTCCTTCACGAGTCTGAACCGGGATCGGATTACCTATCTTGACAGCAGGGTCATCACAAACGGCGAAACGACGAGAGTTCTCCTACCGATCAACACCGACCAGCATCCAGCTCAACTCATTGACCCACTCACCGGAGTCGTCACAAACCTCGAGGACCCCGCTTCCTACAACTCTGAGGAGCCCCGCAATCTACTCCTCGCGCACGACGGCATCGTCGCCTACGACGCCTTCACAGCCCTCACCTTCGATGCGGGAGGGTTCCTCGTGGGAGTACAGCCTGCCTCAACTGGCGGGCGCATGACGACGGACGACGGGACCCTACCCTCCATCGCCGATATTCAGGCGTTTTTCTCTGGCTCGGCTCCAACGTGGGCAACAGCGACCGTGAAAATGGTGAACGGGGCAAAGGGAGAGCAATGCCCCTTCCTCACGGTCACCCCGACGGGCGGGGGCCCCAGCCGCGCTGTCTGCCCCAACGACAACAACCTGAACCATACGTACGTGGCGTACTCATCCTCAGACATCCGCGTCAGCCCCGGAGCCGACGTGGTGTTCGCCGAGTTCAACACGCTACAGCGGCACAACGAGGACGTCTTCGTCGATACGAGGAACGGAAGCTCATACGTCTCCGAGGAACTCAACGCGGCCAAGAACATCACCTGGGTGTTTGACGACCTCGTCGTCGGCGTCATCGACAACACCATCGTGGCGTTCACGCCTCACTCGTCGTGACGGCAGCGCTTGAAGGGGAAGGAAGGAATCGTGAGCAATAACGATCTGATGAGTCCAGATCCCAACGCGTCTCGCGCGCCTCGCAAGCGGAAGGGCCTCCTGTGGCTGCGCATTTTTCTCCTCACCTGGGTGGCCTTCATACTGGCTTTCATCCTGAACATGTGCGATCAGGGTGACAAGCACCCCACACCACAACCCGATGTCGACTGGGGGAACGCGGCCCCCACGGGCTACCGCGGTTCAGCGCAGGACACGCGCGCGCTCTCCCCGGAGTGGGCCTCGGGCATCGCCGTCGCGTGGACGCAGCCCTTCGATGCTGCGGCCGCCGCCGTACCACCGCGGCTGTTCGCGGAGGGCTCCACGCTCTACGTCGTGTCCTACGGCCCGAACTCGAATGCCGTCACGACGATCTCGGCCTACGACGTGTCTGGCGCGGAGCCGAGCGCCCTGTGGACGACGACCGGTCCGCGTCCCTCCCGCCTGCGCACCTACGCGTACCCCGAGTTTCTCTCAACCGACACGCACCTCGTGATTGGCCCACTCCTCGTCGATAAGGCGACCGGCGAACAGACCCTGGCCCCCTGGGGCAACGAGCTGCCCATGGGAGTCGCCCAGGGCGTCCTGGTCACGTGCGACACCGTCGCGACCTGCAGCGGTTGGACGGACGAGGAGGGCGCATGGGCCCAACAGTGGAGCACGACGACCTCGCCTCAGAGCCACAACGGATTGACGTTCCTCTCCCCCATCACACACCCGACGGACGCGCTCACTGGCAGCGGGGAGAACACCTCAGTACTCGTGCCCGTCGACGTGTCGCACGCTGCCCCGCAGCTCATCGATCCGCGCACCGGGGAACTACGGACCCTCGGCACGCCCCCGTCGAAGGACGAGGAGATCAAGCCTCAGGTCACGCTTGCGAGCGACGGCGTGGCCGTGCTGAGAGACGGCAACACAGTGACCACCTACGATTCGAGCGGCGCTGTCGTCGACACGTACACGCGCGTACCCCGCGACGACCTTTTCACCAGTGACGGACCGCTCCCAACACTCGAGCAGCTCAAGTCCTTCTACACGGATGGGACAGCGCCATGGGAGACCGGCCTGATCGCGGTCTCTCGAGGCGGCGCTCATTCGCGTCCATCCATTCAACTGTCGTCAGCCGAGAACAGCGAAACCACCGGGATGTTCCCCGACTGGGCATTCATGGAGGAGTACAACGAGCCCGATTTTCTCCCTTCCGTCACGGCACGCACTAGCGCCGACGGCACGGCCCTGTACGTACGAGGCCCGGGCCCAGCCGGCACGCCCACGTTCGTTTTCGCCATGGCGGACAACGTGACGAGAAGGTCGAAGCAACTCGACCAAACGATCAACCAGACGTGGGTCTTCGACGATCTCCTCGTGGGGGTCACGAAAAACGGCCTGGTTGCCTTCACGCCCGACCGCGACTAAGAGGACAGGAAAACGAACGTCCCCGACGCCCGAGGATCACTCGGTTGCGTCGGGGACGTCTCGCTGACGGGCGGGGCCTCGTCGAGGAGCTCACTCCTCCATGTGTGCCAGGGTCGCGCGGTCCGCCTTCACCGGGATCGTGAGGGCCAGGCCCACGCCGAGGATCAGCATGATGCCGAGGATGCCCCAGTAGGTGTAGTCCTCACCGGCGGGTGTCATGCGCTTGCCGAGCATGAGGAAGAGACTGTACATCGCGGGAGCCATGAAGGACACAGCGCGGCCGGTCGTCGCGTAGAGGCCGAAGACCTCACCCTCGCGGCCGGCGGGGATGATGCGCGACAGGAAGGAACGCGACGCAGACTGGGTGGGGCCAACAAAGACGCACAGGACCAGGCCAAGAGTCCAGAACACGACGGGGCCGCGGGCGTGCAGGAAGAAGACGCCGAAGCCGGCGACGACCATCGCGCACAGGGACAGGATGATGACCTTCTTCGGGCCGATCTTGTCGTCGACCCACCCGAAGGCGACGGTCGCGAGGCCGGCGACGATGTTCGCGGCGATCGCGAAGATCATGACCTGGCTGGCGGTGAAGCCGAAGGCGGTCTTGGCCAGGACGGCACCGAAGGTGAAGACGCCGGCGAGGCCGTCGCGGAAGACGGCGGAGGCAATGAGGAAGAAGAGGGTGTGCGGGGCCTCGTTCTTGAGGGTGCGCACGGTGCGCCACAGGAGCTTGTAGGAGTCGATGATCGACTCGCCGTCGCCGCCGGTCTGGACCTTCTTGGGCAGCGGCGGGTTCACGATCACGGGAATCGCGAAGCCGCCGAACCACAGAGCGGCGATCACCATGGAGATGCGGATGTTCAGGTGCGCGTCGGTAGGCACGCCCAGCAGGTTCACGCCAATCAGGCCGACGTAGAGGATGAGCAGCAGGACGATGCCACCGATGTAGCCGGACGCCCAGCCGAATCCGGAGATCTTGCCGCGGTCTTCCTTCTCGCCCAGGTGGTTGAGCATCGCGTTGTAGTTCACCGAGGCGAACTCGAAGAACACGTTACCCAGGCCGAGCAGGGCAATACCCAGCATGAGGGCACCCTGGGGCCCGAGGACCGACTCGGGGTGCACGAAGTACATGGCGAGCATGCAGACGACGACCGCGCCCGTGAACCATCCGAGCCAGACTCCACCCCGGCCTCGTCGGTCGGCGCGCTGGCCGGTAATGGGGGCGAGCAGGGCGATGAACAGGCCCGCAATCGTCATGCCGTTGCTGAGCCACGTCGAGGCCGTGCCCGAGTCAGTAAAGACACCGTCGCTGGTCAGGTAGGTCGTGAACACGAAGGTCGTGGCGACCGCGTTGAAGGCGGCACTGCCCCAGTCCCAGGCCGCCCAGTCGACGACTTTGCGTGTGATGACGCGATGTGGGGTGGTGGGCGTTGTGCTCATGGGATCGGGCTCCTTCGATGGGGAGTGCTCGGAGGCGCGTGTGCGCCCAGGGTGAAACTACCACGTTTCGTAGCTCACTTACTCCTCGGGCCACCCCAAGGACGAGGCCGGGGAACCACCAGCGCGACCTGACCGCATGTCATATGCTGGTATGTCACCCTGGAAGGAGAAGACGATGGAGCAAAGCCCGATGTTGAGCGTTCCCGTTGCCGGCGGGCGCCAAATGGAGCCCCTCACCTGGTATTTCATCGCAGCCGCTTGTCCCGTCGCGGTGATCTTCTTGTATTTCTTAGGCGGGATTCTGCCGCCCAGCTTGCTCGTCTTGTTGTTTATCTATTGCCTCCTGATAGGCCCAGCATCCCTCGTGATCGGCATTGCGGAGTCCATTCGCCGACGCAGGGGGCCGGTCGTGCACGCGGAGCCACGAGGAATGGCACTCTATCCATCCCTTATTCAGGTTCGTGTGCGTCGCTACTCCTACGCTTTCGGAATCACCGCCGGACCGATCTCCCTCATCGTCGAGCTAGCATTTCAGGTCCCGATCGTGCACGCGATCATTCATATTTTCTGCGGATTCCTCCTATCAGCAATTTCTTTCATGCTGTGCGTCATCAATCCGTGGCGCCCCTCTTGTATTCACCGCGGCCCATTCATCGTGTTCTCACCCGATCATATGGAGATTCACCCGCTCACAGACAGCTCCCCGACGCCTATCCCGTGGGACATGCACCCCCGCATTGAAGGTTTCACCGTGGAGGATTATGCCTTCTTCCCGTGCATGCATATGCATGTCTCCGTGGACGGCCTAGAGGACAACCTGGTCTTTGATATGACGGGATCCCCCATGCGCTTCGTTCTGCTGCGGCGCCTCATCGACTACTTCGTCGACAAGCCGGAGGAACGCGCGAAGCTCGGTCGGCTGGAGGGCGCGCAGCTCGTGCGTTCGCTCCTGACGGCTCGCTGATGCATGTCGCCGCCCTGGCCGCACTAAGGCGCGAGCAACGGACCTTCTGCCGGAACGTAACCAGCTCAGGATTCTAGGCGCTCGTTTACTCGGCTGCGAGGATCTGCGCGAGGGCCAGGTCGAGGGGGCGCGTGACCTTCATGGAGCGCTCGTCGCCCGCGACGGTCTGGACGGAACCCCCAATGGCCTCGACGAGACCGGCGTCGTCGGTGGCCGCAGCCGCCTCGTCCGCACCCAGGGAGGCACCCGCCTCGTGCGCGCGCATAAGGACATCCCACCGGAAGCCCTGCGGGGTCTGCACGGCCACCATGTCGGAGCGACGGGGCGTGCCCGTCACGATGCCGGCGGCATCCACGGTCTTGAGGGTGTCGGTGACGGGCAGGACGGGAATGACCGCGCCCGCGCCGCCGGTAACCGCGTCGATGACGCGCTCGGTGACCTGCGAGGGCGTCAGGGGCCGCGCCGCGTCGTGCACGAGGACGACCGCGTCTGCGTCGCGCTCGCCGAGGGCGGCAAGGCCCAGGGCCACCGACTCCTGGCGCGAACGATCAGAGCCAGCGACGACGGTCAGGCGGTCGATATCGGTCAGGGCGCGCTGAAAATCCTCGATGGACGAGGCCGGGGCCGTCACGACGATCGCCCCCACTCCCCCGGCGCGTAGGCCGCGGGCCGCCCACCACACGAGGGGGCGACCCGAGAGTTCAACGAGGGCCTTCGGACACTCGCAGCCAAGGCGAGAACCGGAGCCTGCGGCCGTCAGGACCGCGCAGGACTCACTCTTCGACGGCATCTTCTTCGATCTCGATGCGACCCTCAGCCAGGACGGCGTCGAGGCGCTCGGCGGCGGCGGACTTTTCGATGTTGCGCGCCAGGGCCAGCTCGGAGGTGAGGATTCCGCGGGCCTTCGTCAGCATGCGCTTCTCACCCGTGGACAGCTTCTTCAGATCGTCGCGGCGGGTCAGGTCACGCACGACCTCGGCGACCTTGACGATGTCGCCGGTGGCGATCTTCTCCTGGTTCGCCTTGAAGCGACGCGACCAGTTGGTGGGCTCCTCGATATAGGGGGCGCGCAGAACGGAGAGGACCTCTTCAAGGCCGTCCTCGTCAACGATGTCGCGCACGCCGACCATGTCGACGTTTTCGGCGGGGACCTGAATCTCGAGGTCGCCCTGGTTCACGCGCAGCTTCAGGTACGTCCGCTCCTCACCACGAATGGTGCGCGTCATGACCTCTTCGATCGTGGCTGCGCCGTGGTGCGGGTAGACGACCGTCTGACCGATTTCAAACGACATGGATGGACTCCTGAGTGCTTGCGTGGATAGCACAACTATTCTACCAGCTGGCGAGCAAAACCGACCCGTACAGTGTGAAAGCTCAACGTTACACGCATACAAGGATCGACACAAACCAACTTCAAGCACGACCGCAATTCGTCCCAGCATGCGACCCTGCTCACGGTCAAACGTGCGCCATAAGGACGGTCATCACACCCAAAAACGCGCAGGATTCTGGGCATAACGAAGCCCCGGCCTCGCCCATGCAGACGAGGCCGGGGCAACGCGTCAGATCACTTGCCCTGGTTGGCAACCGCGGCGATCTTCGCCTCGGCCTCGGGATCCAGGTAGGTGCCGCCCTTCTTAATGGGCTTAAGGGTCTCCTCGTCGAGCTCGTACACCAGCGGAATACCGGTGGGGATGTTGACGCCGGCGATGTCCTCGTCGGAGATCTCATCCAGGTGCTTGACGATGGCGCGCAGCGAGTTGCCGTGCGCGGCAATCATGACGGTCTTGCCGGTCTTGATCGCGGGAACGATGGTCTCATCCCAGTAGGGCAGCAGACGCGCGATGACGTCCTTGAGGCACTCGCTCATGGGGACGGGCTCACCGGCGTAGCGGGGATCCTGATCCTGCGAATACTCGGAGCCGGCCTCGATGGCGGGCGGGGCCACGTCGAAGGAACGGCGCCACAGCATGAACTGCTCCTCGCCGTACTCGTCGCGGATTTCCTTCTTGTTCTTGCCCTGGAGCGCACCGTAGTGACGCTCGTTGAGGCGCCAGTCGCGCTCAACGGGGATCCAGTGGCGATCGGCAGCGTCGAGGGCGAGGTTCGCGGTCATGATGGCGCGACGCAGCATCGACGTGAACAGGAGGTCAGGCTTCACGCCCGCTTCCTTGAGGAGCTCGCCACCGTGGGTAGCCTCCGCGCGGCCCTTGTCCGACAGCGGAACATCCACCCAACCGGTGAAGAGGTTCTTTGCATTCCATTCGCTCTCGCCGTGGCGGAGCAGCACCAGTTTGTAGCTCATGTCTCTATTGTCCCACAGACAACGCCCAGCTCCTACATTCCGTGTCGTTGATCACGACACAGGTTGAGCAGTTCCCCCACGTCAGGGACGAGGCCGGGGCCGTTTCCCCGGTTTCCCACCCCCGGGCGCACCCCGGGGTTCCCCTGATTAACCCCTGAACGCTCCTTCCTTTTCCCCCTGAGTTCGTTGAAAACCCGCAGCTTGACATGATTACCGGAACAGTATGCGCCCCTGTTTTGTCCCGTACGGTTAAACCATGACCATCACACGACGCACTCTGACAGCGGCCGCGCTCATCACCGCGGCCACCCTCGCTCTGGGCGCCTGCGGTTCTTCCAAGCCGAAGACCACCGAGACCGCCGCTCCCACCGCGGAGGCCACCACCGACGAGCCGACACAGTCCCCGACTGCCTCAGCCACGGCCTCGTCCACCCCGACGGTGCCCGGATACCGTCCCGGAGAGATCCCCCCGATCCCCCTGTTCTCCCTGCCCGCTATCGACGTGTTCGCCTCCAACGCCGACAAGGCCGTCATCGATTCCGCTTCCTCGCAGCTCTCCTCCGTCGAAGGCGTGACCGTCTCGCCCGCCAAGTGCGACGGATCATCCCTGATCTCCGGTTCCACAATCTTCGGCGGCGACGGATCGGCCGTCTCCTCCTCTGCCAATGGCACCATCGTTAACGCCGACGACGGCTCCGGCGTCATCACCGAAGGCTCGACCACGATCACCTACGCGGGCGATGGCTCGGGCACATACACGAACATGGCGACCATGCTCACGATCACCGTCGACGCTGACGGCTCCGGCACCTACACCACCCCGGACACCACCTTCACGCTCGACGGCAAGGGATCGGGCACCTACACGAACACCAGCTCCGGCGAGACCATCACCAACGACGGCAACGGCTCCGGCACGCACACCACGCGCACCGTCACCGTCATCAACAACGGCGACGGCACCGGCAGCTACACGAGCCCGAGCCTGACCATCATCAACAACGGCGACGGCACCGCCCAAGTCAACGGCCACAAGGTCACCGACGCGCCGAAGGTTGACAAGGCCGCCAAGCTCGGCAAGTTCCCGCCCGTCGAATCCCTCAAGCCCGTCGAATCCTGCGGCACGCTCATCACCCTGGAGGACGGCGTCCTCTTCGACTTCGGCAAGTCTGAGATCCGCTCCGACGCCTCACAGACCCTCAAGAAGCTCGCGGACGTGCTCAACAACGCGAAGGTCCCCACCGCCCACATCTACGGGCACACCGACTCCATCTCGGACGAAGCCTTCAACCAGCAGCTCTCCGAGGCACGCGCGAACGCCGTGTCCGGCGAGCTGAAGAAGGACGGCGTCACCGCGACGATGGACGCCACCGGTTACGGCGAGTCCAAGCCCGTGGCCCCCAACGAGAACGCGGACGGCTCCGACAACCCCGCCGGTCGCGCGCTCAACCGCCGCGTCGAGATCTTCATCCCCGCTTTCTAGTACCCTGACCAAGGTGTAACTTCGATCCAACGAAAGGGAGACGCCATGTCTATCAAGCCCCTCCTCCCCGCCGCTGCCGCCGTGGCCGTGGCAGCCCTGGCCCTGACCGGCTGCACCCAGAACAACGCCGCCCCGGCCGAGTCCTCCTCATCTTCTGCCGCGCCGGCCGCCTCCGCGCCCGCTTCCTCCGCCGATTCCTCGGCCACCCCGGCTCCTGCCGCGCCGTCTGCCACAGCTCCGTCGACTGGCGCTACGGATACCTCCGCACCCATCACCTTCGACGAGTCCAACCAGTACCTGACGATCCCCGCAGGCGTCACGAAGGTCATCGTCAACGGCTCCAACAACGCGATTGAGGGCGGCTCGGTCGCCGACATCACGGTGAACGGCTCCAACAACGACATCCACGTTGAGGCCCTCACTGCCACGGCAGCTTTCACGGGATCCAACAACACAATCACGTTCGAGAAGGCCACCAACTTCAAGGTCACCAGCGACACCGGTGCGAATAACACCATCGAAGGCGTCGAGTGACACCGACTAAATAATCGGGGGGTGCAGGTCGTCCTGCACCCCCCGATGACATGTATCGATCAGGCATGCGCCTTACGGTACGCCTCGACAATCGGAGTGGGAATACGACCACGATCAGAAACATCGAGGCCCTCCCCCTGTGCCCACGCACGAATCTTCGCGTTCTCCAGGCGCTGGTTCGGGTTGCCCGCATTGCCACGGCGGCGAGTCGAGCCAACCTTACGGCCAGCCTTAATGTAAGGCTGAATAGCCTCAGCGAATTCCTCGAAATGCGCGCGGTTCAGATCAATTTCGTACGAAGCGCCGTTAAAGGCGAAACGCACCGTCTGATCGGCAGGCGAGCCATCGAGATCGTCAACAACTTCCACGACCTTCGTCGTCTTCTTCATATTCTATTCCTCCTGAGGGATCAAGAATTCCACATTCCAACCATCAGCGGAATTCGTATTAATTAGAATAACGCAATGCGCACTCCCTTTCTCACTATTCGCATTCCATGTCAAACGTGACTTATATAGCACCGATTGCTAGCTACCGGTAATTGAAAGTTATACTCGTCATCAGACGCGCGAGGCTGGGGAGGCCACGCGACTCACCCAACGAGACGAGGAGACACAGTGAGCGGAGCACACCACCACCGAGCGGCGGCATGGGAGCTCTACTTCACCACCACCGCTCGCCTGACCGAACGCATCGAAGCCGCCCTCAAATGCCAGTCGGGCCTATCGATGCCCGAATACTCAGTCCTCCTCATGACCGACCGCGCCGGCGAGGCAGGCATCCGCCCCTCCGTCCTCGCACACAAGGTCGTCTTCTCCCGCTCACGCCTCACCCACACCATGAAACGCCTCGAATCACGCGACCTTATCTCCCGCCGCCCCTGCCAGGGCGACGGACGCGGAGGCCTCGTCTTCCTCACCGACGCCGGCAAGCGCCTCTTCGACGAGGCCGCCATCGTCCAGCGCGACGTCATCCGCCGCCTCTTCCTCAACGAGATCACGCCCGAGGAAATCGACATGCTCACCGGCCTCTTCAGCCGTGTCAGCGAGCGCATCGACAATGACACGCCATGTCCGTGACAAACCGGCAATTCGCGGTCGCAACGCTACTCACCGGAGTCATCGCCGGCCTCGTCGGCCTGGCATGCATCCACCTGCTGCACTGGATTCAGGCCCTCGCCTGGGACATACACTCCGGGACTCTCCTGGAGGCCGTCAGCGCCGCTTCCCCGGCCCGCCGCGTTCTTAACCTGGTGCTCGGCGGCATCCTCGGTGCCGCGTCGTGGTTTTTTCTCTTCCGGCGCTCCCGCGCAATCACGTCCGTATCGGCGGCCGTGGGCGGCACACCAATGCCGCCCCTACGCGCCACCTGGCACGCCCTGACCCAGGTGCTCATCGTCGGCCTCGGCGCATCCGTCGGGCGCGAAGTCGCCCCGCGCGAAATGGCCGCCGCGTTTTCTGCAGCCGCCGCCGACCGCCTGGGACTCACCCCCGAAGACCGGCGCATCATCGTCGCGTGCGGCGCGGGCGCGGGCCTGGCCGCCGTCTATTCGATCCCCATATCCGGGGCGATTTACACGCTCGAAATCCTGCTCGTGTCGCGTTCGAGGCGCGCTGTCGCCGCCGCGTTCTGCACGTCGGCCATCGCCGTCCTCATCTCCACGGGATTTACGAGGCCCACCCCCTTTTACTCTGCCCCCACCCTCACGCCGTCACTCTCCCTAACCGTGTTCGCGGCCCTCGTCGGGCCGCTACTGGGGGCCACCGGGTGGGCCTTCAAGCAGGCCGTCGCCCGCGTCAGTGCCGCCCGTCCGCGCGACTGGCGGCTGCTCGCGTCACTTCCCACCGCCTCGTTCCTCGTCGGCGTCATCGCCGTGTGGGTGCCCTCCGTGCTCGGCAACGGGCAGGCCAGCGCGCAGACCCAGTTCGACGCCGTCTGGGCGACCGGTGCTGGCCTGGGCCTCGCCGCGCTGGTACTCGCCGCCAAGACGGTCACGACCTTCCTGACGATCCGCGCCGGCGGCTGGGGCGGCGTCCTAACCCCCGCCGTCGCCCTCGGCGCTGGCATCGGGGCCGTCATCGGCCTGCCCTGGGCAGCCGCGTGGCCAGGCTCGCAGGTCGCCGCCTTCGCCTTCATCGGGGCCGCCGCGTTCCTCGGCGCGTCCATGAACGCACCCTTCACCGGCCTCATCCTGGTCATCGAGTTCACCGCTCAGGGACCCATGATCCTCGTCCCCGCGACCCTCGCCGTCGGCGGTGCCACCGCCGCAACCGCCTGGCTCAGCCGCCGCTCGCTCAGCAGCGCCCGCTGAACTACCCCGGCCTCGTAGCTGCCCCGCGCACCCCGTCAGATACTGGCGAGCGCCTGCTCCAGATCCGCGATCAGATCACCCGCGTCCTCCAGGCCAACCGCCAGGCGCAAAAGCGTGCCAGGCACGCCGCCAACCCCGCCAACACGCGTCGAATGCGTCATGATCGCCGGGTGCTCAATAAGGGACTCCGGCGCACCCAGCGACGCAGCCAGCGCGAAAATGCGCGTGCGCGTCGTCAGCTCGAGGGCCGCCTCCTCCGTGGCAACCTGGAAGGACAAAACCCCGCCAATGCCTCGGGGATTCTGGCGCTGGGCCAGCTCGTAGCCCGGGTCCGAGGCCAACCCCGGATAGTGGACCGCTCTCACCTTCGGGTGGGAGGCCAGGAACTCGGCGATCCTCTGCGCATTCTCGCAGTGGCGCTGCACGCGCAGAGCCAGAGTCTTCAGGCCGCGGTGCGCCAGGTACGTGTCGCGCGGGGACGGCACGTGACCGAGGGCCATCTGGAGTTTCACGGCCTCGGCCGCCGCGTCGCGCTCGCCGAAAAAAGGCTCGACGTGCGCGGGCAGTTCCAGGCCATCGCGCAGGATGAAAGCTCCTCCGATCACGTCGGAGTGGCCGCCCACATATTTGGTCGTCGAGTGCACGACGACGTCCGCACCCAGCTTGAGGGGCCGCTGCAACACCGGCGTCGCAAACGTGTTATCCACGATCAGCAGGCCGCCCACCTCGTGTGTGAGGGCCGCAATCGCAGCGATGTCAGTAACCAGCAGGAACGGGTTCGAGGGCGTCTCGACCCACACGATCTGGGGGCGCTGCGCGCGGATCACGCGTTCGGCCTCGGCCAGGTTAGTCAGGTCCACCGCCTGGGAGGTGATGCCCTCGGCAGGCTTGATGACGCTGAGGAGCTTACGA
>ERZ1699235.40-NODE-40-length-51169-cov-4.330159_pt1 | contig 51169 bp, 48 predicted proteins | sample MGYA00581546_ERZ1699235 | MGnify/ENA primary metagenome ERZ1699235 (study PRJEB42319, sample SAMD00040334) | human oral metagenome | material: saliva | host: Homo sapiens | study: EMG produced TPA metagenomics assembly of PRJDB4115 data set (Metgenomic analysis of... | reverse complement strand
CATCCGACATCAACAGCCAAATCGCCGGCGAAGTACGCGATTTCGACATCGGCCAATACATCAGCGCGAAAGAAGCGCGCCGCATGGACGTGTTTATCCATTACGGTATCGCCGCCGCCCTGCAAGCCATCAATGATTCAGGCTTGGACGATTTGGAAACCCTCGACAAAGACCGCGTCGGTGTCAACATCGGCTCCGGTATCGGCGGTCTGCCGAGCATTGAAGCCACCGGCAAAGCCGTACTCGAAGGCGGCGCGCGCAAAATTAATCCTTTCTTTATTCCGGGCTCGTTGATCAACCTGATTTCCGGCCACGTGACCATCCTTAAAGGCTACCGCGGCCCGAGCTACGGCATGGTTTCCGCCTGTACCACCGGCGCGCATTCCATCGGCGATTCTGCACGACTGATTAAATACGGCGATGCGGATGTGATGATTGCCGGCGGTGCGGAAGGCGCGATCAGCACTTTGGGCGTGGGCGGCTTTGCTGCGATGAAAGCCCTTTCTACCCGCAACGACGATCCTGCCACTGCATCCCGTCCGTGGGACAAAGGCCGTGACGGTTTCGTTATCGGCGAAGGCGCTGGCGTGCTGGTGTTGGAAGAATTGGAACACGCGAAAAAACGCGGTGCGAAAATTTACGCCGAAATCGTCGGCTTCGGCATGAGCTCCGATGCCTACCACATTACCGCGCCTAACGAAGAAGGCCCTGCATTGGCCGTTACCCGCGCGCTGAAAGATGCCGGATTGAATCCTGAAGACGTAGATTACGTCAACGCACACGGTACATCGACTCCTTTGGGCGATGCCAACGAAACCAAAGCCATCAAACGTGCTTTGGGCGATCATGCGCGCAAAGTCATCGTTAACTCCACCAAATCCATGACCGGCCACTTGCTCGGCGCAGCCGGCGGTGTGGAAGCGTTGTACAGCGTATTGGCAGTACACGAGCAAAAATCTCCACCTACCATCAACATCTTTGAACAAGACGTTGAAGCCGGTTGCGATCTGGACTACTGTGCCAACGAAGCGCGCGACGCGAAAATCGACGTTGCCATCTCCAATTCCTTCGGCTTTGGCGGTACCAACGGCACATTGGTATTCAAACGCTTCAAAGACTGATAGAAGGTTTTAAGCCAAATTGAAAAGGCCGTCTGAAACTTGGTTTTCAGACGGCCTTTTTTATTTTGAAAGCTAAATATTCTTGATAATCTGTATCATTTGTATAAAAATACAGATTCCTATCAATATCGCCCGGATTTTATCGGGTAATCAACCCAATTACATTTTTATCAGGAGTCTGCAATGAAAACTATCCGTATTCTGGCATTGGCCGCCGCACTGGCCGCCGTGCCTGCATTTGCGTCTGATTTCGGCCATGAACAGGCATTGACCATAGACGGCAAGCCCGCCCATCTGGCAGAAACTTCAGCCCGTATTTTGGCAAACGAAACCTTGACTGCGCCGCAACTGGTCGAAGACATCACCGATGGGTTGGGTTCGAAAAAAATTCCGGGTTATAAATTGATGATTATGGGCCGCACTTATTCTGTGGCGGCAGAAACCAAACCGCCGAAAGAGGGCCAAACTCAGTGGCGAGACAATACGTTTATTCATCGCGGCGTAAAACTGTTTGTCGGTATTCCGGTTAAAAACGGCAAGATGGATTTAGCGTCTGCCCGGTTGATTAATATCGGTGTGGTTGACGACAACGGTGGTGCTGCGCCTCATGATGAGGGTGAAAAAATCCGCCCCGTCGGCAAACAGCTGATGTCTCCCGATACCAAAGTGGAAAATGTGAAACTCAATATTGCCAAACTGACGTTCCCAAATATGAAATTGGGCGAAACCAGTGGCGGTGGCGTGAAATTGGAAGCATCGGCAACATTGGACGGTAAACCGATACAAACCAAAATCGACAGCACTTTCTCCCGCTTCTATTCGGCCAAACCAGCCGCTACACGGCCGTTTATGGCAGATGCACGGTTTGTGAAATAATCGCAAAGGCCGTCTGAAATCCAGTTTCAGACGGCCTTTTATTCATAAAAGCAATTTAATACCGCATCATCTTGGCATCGATTTGCTCCGCCCAAGCATCAATACCGCCTTGCAGGTTGTAGAGATTTTCAAATCCGGCGTCTTCCAAATACATTGCCGTGTGCAGGCTGCGGATGCCGTGGTGGCAGTAAATGACGATGGGCAAATCGTCGTCGGGCAGCTCGTTTTGGCGCAGGGGGATGAGGTTCATCGGGATATGAATGGCGGCGGGCAGGGTGCAGATGGCGCGTTCTTCATCGGTGCGGACGTCGAGCAGATGAAATGCGCGGCCTTCGTCCTGCCATTGTTTCAATTCGGTGGGCGGGAGTTGGATGATGTCGGTCATAAAGGTGGGGATAAAAGCATGAGGCCGTCTGAACTTTCAGACGGCCTGTTGTTTAAAAATCGAAATCGCCGAACGGATTGGCCGATTTGTCTTCCAAGTGGGCCACGACGGTGTCGAACAATACTTTTTCGGAAAACTCATTGCCGTTGCGTGTCAGCAAAAGCGCGTGTTGTACCGGTTTGCGGCCGACAATGATGACCATGCGGCCGCCGTCTTTCAATTGCTCTTTTAAGATTTCAGGCACGCTGTCTACTGCGCCGCCCACATAAATCGCATCAAAAGGAGCGCCTTGCGATGCTTCGGTCAGGCCGTTGTTTTGCACATAATCGACGTTGGCAAAGCCCAATTCGTCCAAGACTTTTTTGGCGCGTTGCTGCTGCTCGGCATCGATGTCGTCGGTGACGACTTTGCCGGCCAGTTTGGACAGCAGGGCGGTTGCATAGCCTGAGCCTGTACCGATTTCTAAGACGGTTTCGTCTTTTTTCAGTTTCAAACCTTGAGCCAGGCGGGCAACGACTTTGGGTTCCAACATCTTATGGCCGTTGGCCAGCGGCAGCTCCATATCCGCATAGGCCAAACCTTGAAAAGCCTCGCCGACAAAATGTTCGCGCTCGATCTCCTCCAAAGCATCCAAAATGTCGAAGTCCAAGACATCCCACGGACGAATCTGCTGTTCAACCATATTGAAACGCGCTTTTTCAAAGTCCATATTTGTGCTCCGTTCAATTCTTAATTTTATCGAAACATACATTATAAATCCTTGTCGGAGAGTGTGCCATCTTTCAGACGGCCTCAAGGCTTGTTAATAATTGCCAAGCGCACATATATCCACTAAACTTTCACATTACACCACGCTACAACAAGCAACAACCAACACACGGAGCAATAAAGATGTATCACCAAATCGGAATGTGGGACCAAAAATGGGTTATCGGCAACTGGAAAATGAACGGCCGACTCCAAAACAACAATGCGCTTATGCACCGCTTCCGTGTCATGCCAACCGCAGAACGCGTGTTAATCGGCCTGGCCGCTCCAACCGTTTATCTGTTGCAACTGCACAACGCCATGCAGATTGTTTTGAACAACCGCATCTTAACCTGTGCGCAAGACGTGAGCCGTTTCCCGAATAACGGCGCATACACTGGCGAAGTGTCCGCCGAAATGCTTGCCGACATCGGTACAGACATCGTTCTCATCGGCCACTCCGAGCGCAGCCTTTATTTCGGCGAGAAAAACGAAATCCAACGCCGCAAAATGGAAAACGTCCTCAACGTCGGCCTGATTCCATTGTTGTGCGTCGGCGAAAGCTTGGAAGAACGCGAAGCCGGTAAAGAACACGAAGTCATTGCCCACCAGCTTTCCATCCTGCAAGGTTTGAACACCAAAAACATCGCCGTTGCCTACGAGCCGGTTTGGGCGATCGGTACAGGCAAAGTCGCCACCGTCGAACAAATCGCCGACATGCACGCATTTATCTACAAAGAAATCTTGTCTTTGTGCGGAAGCGATGTTAAAATCCGCGTTCTTTACGGCGGAAGTGTGAAAGCGGATAACGCAGCCGACATCTTCGCAGTACCTCATGTAGACGGCGCATTGGTTGGTGGCGCGTCATTATCCTATGACTCCTTTACCGCCATCATCAACGCAGCACAAGCCTCGTAGAAAACATATGGAAGCCTTTAAAACCCTTATCTGGATCATTAATATTATTTCCGCTTTAGCCGTAATCGTGTTAGTATTGTTGCAACACGGTAAAGGCGCGGATGCCGGTGCAACGTTCGGTTCCGGCAGCGGTAGCGCGCAAGGCGTATTCGGTTCTGCCGGTAACGCCAACTTCCTCAGCCGCTCGACTGCCATTGCCGCAACATTTTTCTTTGCGACCTGCATGGCGATGGTGTATATTCACACCCACTCCAGTAAGCACGGTTTAGACTTCAGCGATGTGAAGCAGACCCAACAGGCTCCTAAGCCTGCAACGCCTGCACAAAACAATACAACTCCTGTTGCTCCGAATCCTCAGCAGCAGTAAGACAATTTGATTTATGCCGACATGGTGGAATTGGTAGACACGCTATCTTGAGGGGGTAGTGGCCGTAGGCTGTGCGAGTTCAAATCTCGCTGTCGGCACCACATTAGAAAATCTAACCGCTTTTTAGCGGTTATTTTTTCGTCTTGAGAATCTGCCTTTTCTTTATTTTTAGGCCGAAACAGGGAAATACAATGAAGCGTTTGGTTGTCGGCATCAGCGGTGCCAGCGGTTTTCAGTATGGCGTGAAGGCTTTGCAGCTTTTGCGTGAGCATCAGGTAGAAACGCATTTGGTGGTTTCGCAAGGGGCGGAGATGACCCGCGCTTTGGAAACAGATTACACCAAAGAAGACGTTTATGCTTTGGCGGATGTCGTGCATTCTGTCCGTAATGTCGGGGCAAGTATTGCCAGCGGTTCGTTTTTGACGGACGGAATGTTGATTGCGCCGTGTTCAATGAAAACTTTGGCTTCTGTTGCTCATGGGTTTGCCGATAATTTGCTCAGCCGTGCGGCGGATGTAACGTTGAAAGAGCGGCGCAGGCTGGTGTTGATGGTGCGTGAAGCACCGTTAAACTTGGCACACATCGACAATATGCGCCGTGTAACAGAGATGGGCGGCATTGTGTTTCCTCCCGTTCCGGCTCTGTATCAGAAGCCCGAATCCATTGATGATATGATTACGCACAGCGTGTCTCATGCTTTGGACTTGTTCGGTATTGTTCAAACCGATGCGCCGCGCTGGCAGAGCTGATGTTTCAGACGGCCTGAAAATAAATTTAATACACTGAGAAAGAGGATAAAAATCATGCAAGCGATTCCTACCAGTATCGTTAAATTTTTGAGCAATCATCATGTCGTCAGTATTGCCGCTGCGGCAGACGGCGAAGTTTGGGCGGCTTGTTGTTTTTATGTGTTTGATGAGGCCAATGCCCGCCTGATTGTGCTGACTTCTTTGAAAACAAAGCATGGCGGACTGATGAGCCGTTCTGCCAAAGTAGCCGGCACCATCGCCGGTCAGCCCGACAGTATCACGAAAATCAGCGGTGTTCAGTTTGCGGCGACTGCCGCTTTGATTGAAGATGAAGCGGATTTGAAAGCGGCGCAGTCTTTATTTTACAAAGCGCATCCTGCCGCCAGGGTGATGAAAAGTGATGTCTGGGCGTTGAATTTGGACAATGTGAAATTCACTGACAATAAATTGGTATTCGCACAAAAAACGTACTGGAATCGCGAGGATTAAGAAAAGGCCGTCTGAAAGATGAAATTTCAGACGGCCTTTGGTAATGTTACAAATTAATCGTGTCCGAGATCGACAGTTTTGTCTTTGTAACGTGTATCAGGAACCAAAACGATTTTCTCGTCCACTTTGCCGATGGCTTTCACGTCTTTGCCCGGATAGTCCAGCTGATGCAGGAAGTAGCGGATACAGTTCAAACGTGCACGTTTTTTGTCGTCGGAGCGGATGATGACCCAAGGCGCGTCGCCGGTGTGGGTGTGGAAGAACATGGCGTTTTTGGCTTCGGTGTAGTCGTCCCAGCGGTCGAGCGACTGGATATCCACTGGAGACAGTTTCCAGTGTTTCAGCGGGTCGTCACGGCGGGAGATGAAGCGACGGAGTTGTTCTTCACGGGATACGGAGAACCAGAATTTGAACAGATGGATGCCGCTGGCAACAAGCATACGTTCCAATTCAGGGGTTTGACGCATGAAGAGCAGGTATTCGTTAGGTTCGCAGAAGCCCATGACGCGTTCTACGCCGGCACGGTTGTACCATGAGCGGTCGAAGAATACCATTTCGCCTGCGGTCGGCAGGTTTTGGATGTAGCGTTGGAAATACCATTGGCCGCGTTCGGTAGTGGTTGGTTTCTCTAAAGCAACCACGCGCGCGCCACGCGGATTCAGGTGTTCCATGAAGCGTTTGATGGTACCGCCTTTACCGGCTGCATCGCGGCCTTCAAACAGGCTGACAATACGCTGACCGGAATCTTTAACCCAGCTTTGTACTTTCAACAATTCGATTTGCAGCTTCTGTTTTTCTTTTTCGTAAACAGAGCGGCGCATACGTTGTTTGTACGGGTAGTTGGCAGGAAGCGGTGCGCTGCTGGAATCTTCGTCAGTGCCGCGTCCTTCGTGTTCCAAAACAGCCTTTTCGAATACTTGCAGCTGGTCTTGTTTCTCGCCCAGTTCAACATTCTCGAACGGTTCTAATTGGTGGTCTGCCATAAAGTCTCCTTATCGATTAAGTTTTAAATGATATAGTGTGGTATGGTTTGATTCTACCCTTTTATGCCTCGTTCGACTACATAAAATTACATTCGAGTGCTTTTTTTGAATTTGTCTGCTAACTTATGTAAAAGCAGCGTATAATCAGCCTATTTGTACAGCAATCATGCCTTATTTCGCCCTGTTTGACGATGCCGTGAGCGGCCGAGCAAAACTCTATCAAAATCATGTAGAAAGCCATCGGTTTTATCATAACGAACTGGATTCGTTAACAAGTATTTTGCAAGCCGGCTGGAAAAAGGGTTTGCATGCAGTGTTGTTTGCAGACTACGAATTCGGGTTGCCGCTGATGGATATTCCGTCTGGCCGCAGTGGCAGTCTGCGTTTGCACTGGTTTGCCGATTATTCCGAAATCGATGCCGAAAACTGGCTGGCCAATCATTCAGACGGCCTTGAGGCAGGTATTTCCACTCCCCGATTCTCCGTATCCGAAGCCGATTATCTCGAGCATATCCATCAAATCCACGAAGCCATCCGCCGCGGCGATACCTATCAAATCAATTACACCGCACGCCTGCACCTGCAAACTTACGGCAATCCGATTCAGCTTTACCGCCGCTTGCGCCAGCCTGTGCCGTATGCCGTTTTGTCTTGTCTGCCCGACGGGGTAGGGCAGGACGCGTGGACTTTGTGTTTTTCTCCCGAACTTTTCCTCAAAATCGATTCAGACGGCCTGATTACAACTGAGCCGATGAAGGGCACTGCGCCGATTCTTCACGATGGGCAAGATGAACGCCGCGCCGTTGAATTGCAAAACGATCCGAAAAACCGCGCCGAAAATGTGATGATTGTCGATTTGTTGCGCAATGACCTCGGCAAAATCGCGCAAACAGGCAAAGTACGCGTGCCTGAACCGTTTAAAGTTTCCCGTTTCGGCAGTGTTTGGCAGATGACTAGTGCCATTGAGGCGCAGGCGCTGGCTGGTGTTTCGGTTGCCGATATTCTCCGTGCAGCCTTCCCGTGCGGCAGTATCACCGGCGCACCCAAACGCATGAGTATGCAGATTATTGAGTCCCTTGAATCCGAACCGCGCGGTTTGTACACAGGCAGCATCGGCTTTTTGCATCCGTGTGATACGGGTTTGGGGTTTGAAGGCGTGTTTAATGTCGTGATCCGCACCTTATCTCTGAAGTCGGTTTCAGATGGCCTTTATCAAGGTGTTTATGGTGTGGGTTCGGGGATTGTGATTGATAGCGATCCTGAAGCCGAATATCGCGAGTGCGGTTGGAAGGCGCGCTTCCTCAATGAATTGCGGCCTGATTTCGGTATTTTTGAAACCATGCGCGTGGAAGACAAACAATGCCGTTTGCTTGATTTGCATTTGGGCCGTCTGAACAGCTCGGCGCAAGCACTCAATCTACCTTTTCCTGAAAATGCAATAGAGCAAATCCAACATTATATAGATGCATTGCCAAGAGGGTTATTTAGAGTCAAAGCCGCCTTGTTTTCAGACGGCCTTGCATTGAGCCATGCGGCTGTTTCTGAATTGGATGAACAACAATACGTCATCCTGAGTGAACACACATTAAGCCAACGCGATTATTTGCGCCATTTTAAAACCACGCGCCGTGAAATGTTTGACCAAGCGTGGAAAACGGCAGAAGGGCAGGGCGCATTTGACAGTTTGTTTTTCAATTCAGACGGCCTGTTGTTAGAGGGTGGAAGAAGCAATGTGTTTATCAAATATCAGGGACAATGGCTTACGCCGTCTTTGGATTTGGATATTTTGAACGGAGTGATGCGCCAAGCGGTATTGAAGCAGCCGCGGCTTTTAGGTGCGGATACAATCAAAGAAACCCGCATCACGCGTTCTATGTTGGAAAATGCGGAAGAAATCCGCTTAAGTAATGCTTTAAGGGGTGTGTTTGCGGTTTCGCTCCGTAAATAAACGGTAAGGGTCAAATCATCGTGATTCAAATTGTCGTAAAGCGGCAATATCCGATAGAATACGTCATTTCAACATTGAGGCCGTCTGAAAGGGAAAACAATATGGCAAAAGCAAAAGGTGGATTGGGACGCGGTTTGGATTCGCTGATTTCCAATGCAGTGGACAGCAGCAGTAGCGACCGCCTGACAACGGTTGCCATCGCCGATATTCAGCCCGGCCGCTATCAGGCGCGTGTGCAAATTGATGACGAAGCTTTGCAGGAATTGGCTGATTCCATTAAAGCGCAAGGTATTATCCAGCCGGTTATCGTACGCGAACGTGGTCTGTCTCAATATGAATTGATTGCCGGCGAACGCCGTTGGCGCGCTTCCCAGTTGGCCGGTTTGACCGAAATTCCCGTCGTTATCAAAACCATCAGCGACGAAACCGCGTTGGCCATGGGTTTGATTGAAAACCTGCAACGTGAAAACCTCAATCCGATTGAAGAAGCTCAAGGTTTGAAACGTCTTGCCGACGAATTCGGCCTGACTCACGAAACCATCGCAAAAGCCGTCGGTAAAAGCCGTAGTGCCATCTCCAACAGCCTGCGCCTGTTGAGTCTGCCTGAGCCGGTTCAGGAAATGCTTTATCAACGCCGTCTGGAAATGGGTCATGCCCGTGCGTTGCTGACCTTGCATGTGGTCGATCAATTGGAGTTGGCACAAAAAGCCGTCAAAAACGGCTGGTCGGTGCGCGAGGTAGAACGTCGCAGCCAATTGGCGCATCAAAAAGCCAAGCCCGAAGCAGCCAAAACCATCAGCCCGGATATCCGCCGCATCAATGATGCATTGACCGAGCATTTGGGCGTTAATGCCGAAGTCAAAACCAGCAATCAGAAAAAAGGCAAAATCGTGCTGCATTTTGATACGCCGGAAACATTCGAATATTTGCTGAAGCAGTTGGGCATCAATCAAGCGTTCTAACGGCTTTATAAACAGAACAGGCCGTCTGAAAAAAGCTTTTCAGACGGCCTCAATTTTTGAAAAAGCGTAGAGCGTATAAATGTTTACAATACAAATCAAAATCTTCTGTAAAATCTATGTAACAACATGTAATTTGTGTTAAACTCCATTCCAGCAAAGATTTGTTTTATATGTGTTAATCATTTATTTGTGAAAAGTTCACAAAGATTAACATATTGCTTGACGTTAACAAACTTCTTGATTATATTAGCCTGCCTTGCTTTTTGGGGTACAAAGTACAATGAATCAGATAGTCCCATTGCAAGTGATTGTATTATTAATAATTTCAGTTGTTTGTGCATTATTTTCCGGATTGCCCGGCTTCCTCTCTGCTTTGGCGGGAGGATTTTCGTACATTGTGCCTACCCTTGTTGCAGTTTTACTTTTAAAGTTTTCCCGACGAAATCCCGAGTTGCAAAGCTCGATGTTTGTCGGCGGAGAGGTTTTAAAAGTAGTGCTGTCGCTGGTATCTATGTTGGTCGTTTTTGCGATATGGCATCGATCACTGGTATTTTACCCATTTTTATTGGCGTTTCTTGGCGTCAGTCATTTGGTTTTTTTAGTATTGTTGAGAGTAAAACACTATGGCAGGTGAAACTATGACCGCTGCCGACTACATCAAGCACCACTTGCAAAGCTTGACCAGTATGTCGGATGTTACTCAGGGTCAAGGACTGAAAAACATCGCTGATTTTTCGTTCATTAACCTTGATGCAATCTTTTTTGCTGTTCTGTTGGGCGTAATCGGCAGCTTCCTTTTGTGGCGTGGGGCCAAAAAAGCAACTGCTGGCGTACCTGGTCGTTTTCAAGCGGCTGTTGAAATTCTGTTCGAATTCGTGGATAACATGTGTAAGAGTATTATCCATAACGAACAATCGCGTAAAGCCGTTGCGCCTTTGGGTTTGACCCTGTTTGTCTGGATTTTCCTGATGAACGCCATGGATATGTTGCCGGTTGATTTGCTACCGATGGCATGGCAAGGCATTACCGGTAATCATCATGCACTGTTGCGCGTTGTACCGACTGCTGACTTGAATACGACTTTGGCTTTGGCAATTGGCGTATTGTTGGTATGTATTTATTACAATATCAAAATCAAAGGCTTTGGCGGTTGGATTCACGAATTGTTCAGCGCGCCTTTTGGCCCGATACTCGCTCCGGCTAACTTTCTGCTGAACTTGGTAGAGTTTTTGTCCAAAACCGTATCCCACGGTATGCGGTTGTTTGGTAATATGTATGCCGGTGAGCTGGTGTTCCTGCTGATCGCTTTGTTGGGTGGTGCATGGGCATCAACCGGCAGTATCGAAACTTTGGATCCAATTTTGTTTGTGTTCCATCTGATTGCCGGTTTGGCTTGGGCGATTTTCCATATTTTGGTTATCACCTTGCAGGCATTTATTTTCATGGCGTTGGCGTTCGTATACATCGGACAAGCGCATGATGCACACTAATCAAGTAGTTTTTTCGTAGTTTGTTTTTGTAGTTTAACCTTTACTATCTTAAGGAGTTTAAAAATGGGTTTGATTGCTATCGCATGTGGTTTGATCGTTGCTTTGGGCGCATTGGGTGCCTCTATCGGTATCGCAATGGTTGGTTCTAAATACTTGGAATCTTCTGCTCGCCAACCTGAGCTGATCGGTCCGCTGCAAACCAAACTGTTCTTGATCGCTGGTCTGATCGATGCGGCTTTCTTGATCGGTGTGGCTATTGCCCTGTTGTTCGCCTTCGTTAACCCGTTTGGTGGTGCGTAATCAAGACGGAGCGATCCGTTCAGATACAGGCTTGCCGTCTGTTTGATTAACCCAGATACGAAGGTTAAGTAACGTGAATATTAATGCAACCTTATTTGCGCAAATCCTAGTTTTCTTTGGCTTGGTTTGGTTTACGATGAAATTCGTATGGCCTCCGATTGCCAAAGCATTGGATGAGCGTGCCGCAAAAATCGCCGAGGGCTTGGCTGCCGCCGAGCGCGGTAAGAGCGATTTTGAGCAGGCAGAGAAAAAAGTTGCAGAACTTATGGCCGAAGGGCGTAATCAGGTAACCGAAATGGTTGCCAACGCCGAAAAACGTGCTGCGAAAATTGTAGAAGAAGCCAAAGAGCAAGCTTCTCATGAAGCAGCACGCATTGCAGCCCAAGCAAAAGCTGATGTAGAGCAAGAAGTTAACCGTGCACGCGAAGTGTTGCGCGAACAGGTCGCTTCATTGGCTGTTAAAGGTGCGGAATCTATCCTGCGTAAAGAAGTCGATGCTTCCAAACATGCAGATCTGCTCAGTGCCTTAAAACAGGAGCTGTAATCTTATGGCAGAGTTCGCAACGATTGCCAGACCTTATGCGAAAGCATTGTTTAGTCTGGCTCAGGAAAAAAACCAAATCGAGTCTTGGTTGGGCGAACTGAAAGAACTCGCAGCGGTTGTTCAGGATGAGAAAGTCATTGCTTTCATCGAGCAGCCGGAAACGGGAGCTTCCGAAAAGGCAGAAACGCTCAAAGGTCTTGTCGGTATCAAAAATGTCGAATTGGCAAATTTCATTACCGTTTTGGCCGAGCAAAAGCGTTTGCTGGTATTGCCGGAAATTTATGCCCAATATCAAGATTTGACCTTGATACACAACAATACGAAATCGGCAGTAATTTACAGCGCGTATGAGCTCAGTTCTCAACAGCTGGCCGATGTTACCGATATCCTGACAAAACGCTTCAACAGCAAATTGGATGTGGTAGCTAAAGTTGCCCCTGAATTAATCGGCGGCATCAAAGTAGAAGTGGGTGATCAGGTCTTGGATTTGTCCGTACAAGGCAAACTGAATGCTTTGTATGCGACTATGACAAATTAGGAGAGTTTTCATGCAGCTTAATCCTGCTGAAATTAGCGATTTGATTAAAGCCAAAATCGAAAATCTGTCCGTCAATACAGAAGTACGTACCCGTGGTACCGTTGTTTCTGTTACAGACGGCATTGTGCGCATTCATGGCTTGTCAGACGCGATGCAAGGTGAGATGCTCGAATTCCCCGGTAACACTTTCGGTCTGGCCATGAACTTGGAGCGTGACTCCGTCGGTGCCGTAGTGTTGGGTGAGTACGAACACATTAAAGAAGGCGATACAGTTACCTGTACCGGCCGTATTTTGGAAGTGCCGATCGGTCGCGAATTGGTTGGCCGCGTAGTTGATGCATTGGGTCGTCCTATCGACGGTAAAGGTCCAATCAATACAACTTTGACTGCTCCAATCGAAAAAATCGCACCGGGTGTAATTGCGCGTAAATCGGTTGACCAACCCATGCAAACCGGCCTGAAAGCCATTGACTCTATGGTTCCGGTTGGTCGTGGTCAACGTGAGCTGATCATCGGTGACCGTCAAACCGGTAAAACTGCCGTAGCACTGGATGCCATCGTTAACCAAAAAGGTACAGGCGTTATCTGTATTTATGTGGCTATCGGCCAAAAAGCATCTTCTATTGCCAACGTAGTACGCAAATTGGAAGAGCATGGCGCGATGGAACATACTATCGTGGTTGCTGCGACTGCTTCTGAAGCCGCTGCGTTGCAATACATTGCTCCTTACTCCGGTTGTACCATGGGTGAATTCTTCCGTGACCGCGGTGAAGATGCGCTGATCGTATACGATGACTTGTCTAAACAAGCCGTTGCATACCGTCAAATTTCCCTGCTGCTGCGCCGTCCACCTGGCCGTGAAGCCTATCCTGGCGACGTATTCTACCTGCACTCCCGTCTGTTGGAACGTGCAGCCCGTGTCAGCGAAAACGAAGTTGAGAAACTGACCAATGGCGAAGTAAAAGGCAAAACCGGTTCTCTGACTGCGTTGCCGATTATTGAAACCCAAGCCGGTGACGTATCAGCATTCGTACCAACCAACGTAATTTCGATTACAGACGGCCAAATCTTCTTGGAAACTGACTTGTTCAACGCCGGTATCCGTCCTGCAATCAATGCCGGTATTTCCGTATCGCGCGTAGGTGGTGCGGCACAAACCAAAGTCATCAAAAAACTGGGTGGCGGTATCCGTTTGGCGTTGGCGCAGTACCGTGAATTGGCGGCGTTCTCCCAATTTGCTTCCGATTTGGACGAAGCAACACGCAAACAGCTGCAACATGGTGAAGTGGTTACTGAATTGATGAAACAAAAACAATTCAGCACATTGAACACTGCCGAAATGGCATTGACTTTGTGGGCGATCAACAACGGTTCTTACGCAGATGTTCCGGTATCCAAAGCCTTGGCTTTCGAAGCAGAATTCCTGAGTTTCGTACGTACGCAACATCCTGAGGTTCTGGATGCGATTAATGCATCAGGCGCAATGTCTGACGAAAGCGAAAAAGCATTGACCGAAGCCATGAAATCTTTCAAATCTTCTTACGCTTACCAAGCATAAGTATTGAGATGAAAGGAGTCTGAAATGGCAGTCGGAAAAGAGATTCTCACCAAAATCCGTAGTGTTCAAAATACCCAAAAGATCACTAAAGCGATGCAAATGGTGTCGACCTCTAAAATGCGGAAGACTCAAGACCGGATGCGCTTAGCGCGTCCGTACGCCGAAAAAGTGCGTACAGTGATGAGCCATCTTGCACAGACCAATGCCGATCATGGTATCAAATTGTTGGAGCCGCACCGCGAAGTGCGCCGTGCCGGTTTCATTTTGATTACCTCGGATAAAGGTTTGTGCGGCGGCTTGAACGCAAACGTACTGAAAAAGTTTTTGGCGCAAGTTCAAGAGTATCAGGAACAAGGCATCGAAGTCGAAGTCGTGTGCCTGGGTAGTAAAGGTTTGGCTGCATGCCAAAGCATCGGTTTGAATGTTATTGCCAGCGCAACCAATTTGGGCGATACCCCAAAAATGGAATTGCTGCTCGGTCCTCTGACCGAAATCTTCCAACGTTATGAGAAGCATGAATTAGACCGTATCCATATGGTTTACTCACGTTTCGTCAATACAATGCGCCAAGAGCCGCGTATGGAAGTTTTGCTGCCTATCGGTGAAAACGTTATTGACGACGGAACAGGTCATTCTTCATTTACTTGGGAATACCTCTACGAGCCGAGTCCTATCGCCGTATTGGAATATTTGGTTCGCCGCTATTTAGAGTCTGTGGTTTATCAGGCATTGAGCGACAACATGGCATCTGAACAAGCCGCGCGTATGGTAGCGATGAAAGCCGCAACCGATAACGCAGGCAATGCCATTAAAGAATTACGCTTGGTGTACAACAAATCGCGTCAAGCCGCGATTACCACAGAATTGTCAGAAATTGTAGCAGGTGCAGCGGCAGTTTAATGCCGTCTGAAGCCTGAACAGGAAATTAGGATACGATAATGAGCCAAGGCAAAATCGTACAAGTTATTGGTGCGGTGGTTGACGTGGAATTTCCACGCGATGCTATCCCGCATGTTTACGATGCCCTGAAATTGGACGAGAACGGTCTGACTCTGGAAGTTCAACAGCTTCTGGGTGACGGCGTTGTCCGTACTATTGCAATGGGTAGTTCAGACGGCCTGAAACGCGGCATGTCTGTAAGCAATACTGGTGCGCCAATCACTGTGCCGGTAGGTAAAGGTACATTGGGTCGTATTGTCGACGTATTGGGTACGCCTGTTGATGAAGCAGGTCCGATCGATACCGACAAGAGCCGTGCCATTCACCAAACTGCTCCGAAATTCGACGAGTTGTCTTCAACTACCGAATTGTTGGAAACCGGTATTAAAGTGATCGACTTGCTGTGTCCGTTTGCTAAGGGCGGTAAAGTAGGTCTGTTCGGTGGTGCCGGTGTGGGCAAAACCGTGAACATGATGGAATTGATCAACAACATCGCCAAAGCGCACAGCGGTCTGTCCGTGTTCGCAGGTGTGGGTGAACGTACCCGTGAAGGTAACGACTTCTACCACGAGATGAAAGATTCCAACGTATTGGATAAAGTAGCCATGGTGTATGGCCAAATGAACGAACCTCCGGGCAACCGTCTGCGCGTTGCTTTGACCGGTTTGACCATGGCCGAATACTTCCGTGACGAAAAAGACGAAAACGGTAAAGGCCGCGACGTATTGTTCTTCGTTGACAACATCTACCGTTATACTCTGGCCGGTACCGAAGTATCCGCACTGTTGGGCCGTATGCCTTCTGCAGTGGGTTACCAACCGACATTGGCTGAAGAAATGGGTCGTTTGCAAGAGCGTATTACCTCTACCCAAACCGGTTCCATTACTTCCATCCAAGCCGTATATGTACCTGCGGATGACTTGACTGACCCGTCTCCAGCGACAACTTTCGCCCACTTGGACGCAACCGTCGTATTGAGCCGTGATATTGCATCTTTGGGTATTTACCCGGCAGTTGACCCGCTTGATTCTACTTCACGCCAATTGGATCCGATGGTATTGGGCCAAGAGCACTACGACGTAGCGCGCGGTGTACAGTCTACTCTGCAAAAATACAAAGAATTGCGCGACATTATCGCCATTCTGGGTATGGACGAATTGTCTGACGAAGACAAACTGACTGTAATGCGTGCCCGTAAAATCCAACGCTTCCTGTCTCAACCGTTCCACGTTGCAGAAGTGTTTACCGGTTCTCCAGGCAAATATGTCGCCCTGCGCGATACCATTGCCGGCTTTAAAGCCATCTTGAACGGCGAATACGACCATCTGCCTGAACAAGCGTTCTACATGGTAGGCGGCATCGAAGAAGCGGCTGAGAAAGCGAAAACCTTAAACTAAGGAGGCCGGCATGAACACCATGCAAGTTGAAGTGGTTAGTAGCGAGCAAAACATCTATTCGGGCGAGGCCAGCTTTGTGGTGGTTCCGACCGTTCAAGGTGAGCTTGGTATTTATCCACGACACGAGCCGATTATGAGTTTGGTACGCCCCGGCGCATTGCGTTTGACTGTTCCGGGTGAAGCTGAAGAAGTGCTGGTTGCCGTTTCCGGTGGCGTTTTAGAAGTACAGCCTGATAAGATCACAGTATTGGCAGACGTTGCCGTCCGCAGTACAGAAATGGATCAGGCGCGTGCTGAAGCAGCTAAAAAAGCAGCCGAGGCAGGTGTTTCTGCAGCCAAAGATGATAAATCTCTGGCCGAAGCGCACAAAGCATTGGCAGCAGCCATTGCCCAGCTGAAAACTTTGGACTACCTTCGTTCGCAAAAAAACAAGTAATGTGGGTTCATTAAGAAAAAGCACAACGAAATGTTGTGCTTTTTTATTTGCCTGAAGATAAGCGGCTTGATATTGAAATGTCGATAGACGAGTAGATGGCAAGTTTGAAATCGAATCGTTAGAATCAGCATTGATGACTCAATTGTTGGTGGATCATTGTCAAAGCAGTTAGCCTTGTTATTTGGCTAAGAATAGCCCACTCAATCTTTTTTAACCATAAAAAGCAGGTTGGATAATTCCTAATTTATTACATCTACAAGAGAGTTGAATTAATCAGTATTGAAAATATTAGAATTTGCGGAAGCTCTTGTATAAACAAAAGGCCGTCTGAAAACCTGTTTCAGACGGCCTTTAAACCATTATGACGGTATCTGTTTATGATTGGTCGATGCTTTTATCCAACCCTTGGGTCAGACCGTTGATGTCGCCACCATTCAGTCCCAACTCTTTCAAGAGGCCGTCAACCAGCGGGGCTTGGCTGCGGTAGCGCAGGGCGCTGTTGACCATTTGGTCTGCAAGGCTGGCTTGTGTGGTTTGGCCGTCTGAAGCGCCTTCCGCGCCGTTTGCACCACCGGCAAAGCCACCCAGACCATTGACTTGCAAAATCTTGATGTCTTCGATTTTTTCCATTGGGCGGACGGATTCGCGGATGATGTCGGGCAGGTGTTTCAAGAGGGCAAGGCGGACTTGCATTTCAACCTGCTCAACGCTCAGCACGTTAGCGGCTTCGTTGACGGCGCGGGTACCTTCGGCATCAACTTTATATTGTTGCTCTTGCGCTTGCGCCAACAAGATTTTGGCATCGGCTTCACCTTTGGCTTGCAGGCGTTGTTTCTCGGCTTCGGCTTCGGCGGCGATACGCACGGCTTCAGCTCGGTCTTGTGCAGCTTGTTTTTCAGCTTCAGCGGCGACGGTGAGCGAAATAGCGTCTTTTTGCGCGGCTTCTTCGGCGGCAATCAGTTCGACGGCTTTGGCACGTTCGGCGCGTTCGGTTTCGCGTACGGTAATCACGCTCTCTTCTTCGCGAACGGCGGCGGCGCGGGCTTTGTCGGCTTCGGCCTTGGCTTCGGATTCGGCACGCGATTTCTCGGCAACGGCGATGGCGCGGTCTTGCTCGGCCAATTCGATGGCTTTGCGGCGTTCAACCTCTGCCTGCTCAACGGCTTGGGCTTTGCGGATGTCTTCGTTTTTAATGTCGCGTTCGGCGGCAATGCGTTTCAAATCCACTTCGCGTTCGGCGGCAATTTTCGCTTCTTCCGCCTCGCGTTTTTTCTGAGATTCTTGTTCGGCAATGCTGGCCTCTTGTTCGGCGCGGCGCACGGCGATTTCGCGTTCTTGTTCGAGTTTGGCGTATTCTTCTTCACGCGAGATTTTCAGGCGTTGCTGCTCGGCTTCGAGGTTTTTGGTTTTAATCGCCAAATCGGTGTCTTGTTCGATTTCGTTGCGTTTTTTGCGGCGGCCTTCGATGGTTTCGGTCAGTTTGGTCAAACCTTCCGCGTCAAACGCGTTTTGCGGGTTGAAGAACTCAAAGCTGGTTTGGTCGAGGCCGGTCAGGGAGACGGTTTCGAGTTCGAGGCCGTTTTTAAACAAGTCTTCGCTCACGACTTGTTGCACTTTCTGAACGAAATCAACACGTTTTTCATGCAGTTCTTCCATGGCCATTTCGGCGGCAACAGCACGCAAGGCGTCAACGAATTTACCTTCGACGAGGTCTTTCAGCTCATCGGGAGACATGGTTTTCATACCCAGCGTTTGTGCGGCGGTCGCAATGCTCTCGGCGCTGGGTTTGACGCGGACGTAAAATTCAGCCATCACGTCAACGCGCATACGGTCGCGGGTAATCAGCGCCTGCTGCGCCGCGCGGCGCACTTCGAGGCGCAAAGTGTTCATGTTGACGGGGATGATTTCGTGTAACACGGGCAGTACCATCGCACCGCCGTTCATGATGACTTTTTCGCCACCGAAACCGGTGCGTACGAAGGAGACTTCTTTGCTGGCGCGGCGGTACAGACGGGTCAGGATGAGGCCGAGTACAATTAGCGCGACGAGTATGACGCCGGCGATGGTGCCGATGGAGACCAAGTTCATGGTTTTTCCTTTCTTCTTGTTAATATGCCTTTGAGGGCGGTGGATTCAGAAGGCTTTGAGGGAAAGAGGCCGTCTGAAAGGGTTAAAAATAGGGGTTGAAATAATAGGGTGGTTGTTTTTCTAATTGTTATTTCAAATTTCCAGATGGTGAGGATAGGGCGGTAAAGTATCTATTTTTCCCGCATCGATGAATCAGCGGTTTCAGACTGCCTCAATCCACCAAACTTCCGCTCGGATTTAAAATTGCTTTAAATGTATTTCCGTCCAACGACACCAGCAATACCGCATCGCCTTGTTTCAATACATCATCAGAGTCAGGCTCTACCATCACATAATGCTGTTGGCCGTAAGCATCTTTCACGCGCACCTGTGCCGCATTGCCTACCCGAGCTTCGCCCAACACCACTGTGCCGACGCGGCCGATTAAACTTTCCTGCGAAACGGCAGTGGTTTCATCTTTCGGCATAATTTTGTACAAACCGCTAGCCGTCACTCGCACTAAGGGCAGGGAAAGAAACCAAACGATGACTGCTGCCAGCGTGCCATTCAGATAGCTGCCGAATACAGTGGCAAAGGCCGTCTGAAACAGATAACCCGTCAGTCCGTATACGGCAAGAAATACCACCATCAACATCAACACCGGGATACGTCCGACATACAGCCAGCTCAGGAAACGCACGAATATGCCTGCGTCCGCCACATCCAATCCGACCTCGGCGTGCGCGGTTTCGGTCAGGCTGTCGGGCAACAGGTTGTCCAACCAGTCGCTAATACCGCCTGCCAGCATGGAAATGACTTCAAACACACCGAGCAAAACCATCAGCGCAATGGCAATACCGAAGATTTCAGTTTCGGGGGCGTTGATTAAATTCCACATATTGCATTTCCTTATTTTTTTTTAATTTTCAGACGGCATATATTTTATTTTAAAGTTAAGCCGATTGGATATGGATATTTTTATTAATTTGTTATAACCAACTGGATTTTCCCAATCCGGCATCTTTTTGTTATTGAAGCATGTATGGTTTTCTTTTTTCAGACGGCCCTGTGAAGATAGGGGCCGTCTGAAACCGCGATTTCCTCAATATGGCTTATGATTTCGCCTTCAACGCCGCCAATCGTTCGGCAATACGGTTGTTACGGCTCAAGTCTTCCAGTTCTTTCAGTTTGGCCAACTGTGCCGCATCGGTGCTGCTGTGTACCGAGTTTTGGCGACCCATCACACGGTCGAAGGCATTGCCGCTTTTTTCAGCATCACGGGCAATACGGTTGAGGTCGCTGCCGCCTGCCGCTTTGCCTGCGCCAGTGTTTTGTTGCGCGGCACGCCAGTCTTGCAACTGCTGCTGCATTTCGCGTTTTTTTGCTTGCAGGGCGGCGATAAAGCCTTCGAGCTCTTTTTCTTGTGCGGCACAATCGGCAATGGTGTTTTCTAAGATGGGCAGACGCGCTTCAATGTCCATCTGTTCGGCAATACCCGCTTCGGCAAGGTCGTCGCGACCAGCATCCACGGCGGCTTGCAGGTTAGCATCGATGGCTTCGTGGCGGTTGCTCTCGTCCGCCATTTTCTTGGCGGCAAGGTGTTTCTGCGCCAACACTTTTCCTAACTCGGCGCGTACTTCGTCCACCGCCCGCTCGATTTCGCGGATGCTCTCGTTCATGACTGCTTCAGGCGCAAGGTTTTCCGCCGCATCAATCAGGGCATGAAAACCGCCGCTTACCAGACGGCCTACTCGGCGGGATAGGGTTTCGCTCATTTGGATTTTCCTTTCTTTATGAAATCATGAGAAATATTGTGTTTAGCCGGCATCCGATTGTGCAAACCAGTCGTAACATTGCTCCCATAACAATGTTTCGTTTTCGTCTTCTTTGCCTTCCAGCAGGGCTTGTTCTAAAGCTCGTCTGAATGTGGCGCGGGTATCCGGGTGGGTAAACCAAGCCGACAATCGGGCGGTGAATTGCGTTCTATTCGGACAATGCTCGGGCAGATAGCAGACTTTGTACCAATCCGGCTCGTTGCTTCCATACGGAATTTCTAAATACAAGTCGACAAATTCGCGTAAAGCTGCCGTTTTATCCGCCTGCTTCGTCCATACTGCCAGCAGTTCGTCGACAACATCCAATCCGGCGAATTGAAACATATTCAGCCAAACGACCAAGCAGCCTTCGTAGCGGGGCGCAGTCAGTTGCGAGTCAAACCAAGCGGCGGAGAAACGTTTTAACCAATCGATTTCTTCTTTTGTCCAGCATTCGGGCAAATCGCAACACAACTTATCGAGCAACGTTTCATCAAGCGGTCGGACGTCTTCGTCGTTGACCAAAGCCTGCAAAATACGCGGCAGAAAATGTTTCATGTCTAAAGCCGTCGCAGTTCCTTTGTCCAAAGGCACGCTGCCCAAATACGCCTGCAACATATCGGTAGGAATCTCGCGTAACGGATATTCCAACAACGCCTGTTGGAAATCTTCGGGAGAGCAGCTGTTGCAAGTACAGATATTCAGCGGGAAGCGCACGCTGTAAGGTGCAAATAATTCGTATGCTTCTGCTATCCATTTTTCCATCTTTGTTGCCTTACCTCTGATATTGGACATAGGTATTCAGGACTGAGGGGAGAAGCCTTTCAGACAACCTCAAACCTTGCCCGCCTGCTGCACAATCTTCGCCAGTTTCAAAGTATTTTCAAGCTGTTGCAGCACGGTATCGTCGTATGCCGCGCCTTTGCCGGTTACGGCGAGTTGCAAGATGCTGTCAGTCAGGCGGACGATGCGCCACATCAGTTCGCGTTCGTATTTTTTCAAATCGTCGAGGTCGGCTTCTTCGGGCAGGTCGGCGGCGAGCGTCGCGCCTAAGTCGGGCAGCTGCTCAAACAAGCGCGCGACGATATGCGAATGCGCCCCCGCCTGCTTTTCCGCGTGCAATACATCATGTTTCGCCGCTTGGAAAAATTGCTCCTGCGCCGTCAGTGCGGAGCCGTAATCGCGTGTCTGCGTATGCGCCAAGCGCGCCAGTTTGAGCAATTCGCGGATTTTTTCAGACGGCGTATTCGCACCTTCGATTTTGAGTTCGGCAATAAAATCAGCATCTTCCTGAGTGATGCGCACGCTGATTGGGATACGGTTCGTTGCATTCATATTCGTTTGTTTTGGTTTGTATTCATTTGAATACAAATATACAAGATGGGATTCTGCGGCGCAATACCTGAAACCGTATATTTATGTAAACATCAGGCCGTCTGAAACTTGATTTTCGGTTTTCAGACGGCCTTTTCCTTTATAATCCGTACATTATTTTCATACACACAGCAGGTTCTCCATGTCCAATAAACCCACACTCCTTCTCGTTGACGGCTCTTCTTATCTTTACCGCGCCTATCATGCCATGGGGCAGAATTTGTCTGCGCCAGACGGTGCACCGACTGGGGCGATGTATGGTGTGTTGAATATGCTGCGCCGGCTGCGTGCGGATTATGTGCACGATTATTGCGCGGTGGTGTTTGACGCGAAGGGTAAGAATTTCCGCCACGAGATGTTTCCCGACTATAAGGCGACGCGTCCGCCGATGCCGGACGATTTGCGCCCGCAGGCGGAAGCCTTGCCGGATTTGGTGCGCCTGATGGGCTGGCCGGTATTGGTGATTCCGCAGGTGGAAGCGGACGACGTAATCGGCACTTTGGCTAAGATGGCTGGCGAAGCGGGTTGGAACGTGGTGGTGTCTACCGGCGATAAGGACATGGCTCAGTTGGTGAACGAGCGCGTGACGCTGGTGAACACGATGAGCGGCGAAACGCTGGATATTGAAGGCGTGAAGGAAAAATTCGGTGTGCGCCCCGACCAAATCCGCGATTATCTCGCGCTGATGGGCGACAAGGTGGACAATGTGCCGGGCGTGGAGAAGTGCGGCCCGAAAACGGCGGTGAAGTGGCTGGAAGCCTACGGCTCGCTGGCCGGTGTGATGGAACACGCTGCGGAAATCAAGGGCAAGGTCGGCGAAAACCTGCAAGCCGCGCTGCCCCAACTGCCGCTGTCGTATGATTTGGTAACGATTAAAACCGATGTGGATTTGCACACCGAACTTTCAGACGGCCTCGAAAGCCTGCGCCGCACTACGCCTAAATGGGCGCAGCTGGTTGTCGATTTCAAACGCTGGGGCTTCCGCACTTGGCTGAAAGAAGCAGAAAGCCGTATGCACGAAGCGCAAAACACAGATTTGTTCGGCAGCGAGCATATCGGCGAACAAGCCGCATTGGCGATGGAAACACAGCCTGAAAAACAACCTGAACTCGCCCCAGCCCCTGAAAAGCTGGATTATCAAGCCGTTACCACCGAAGCGCAGTTTGCCGCTTTGTTGGACAAACTGGCGCAGGCGGACACAATCGGCATCGATACGGAAACTACGTCCCTAGACGCGATGAACGCCTCGTTGGTCGGCATCAGCATCGCGTTCCAAGCAGGCGAAGCGGTTTATATCCCCGTAGGCCACAGCCTGACTGCTGCGCCCGAACAACTTGATTTGCAAGAAGTATTAGGCCGTCTGAAACCGCATTTGGAAAACCCCGCCCTGAAAAAAATCGGGCAAAACCTCAAATACGACCAACACGTTTTCGCCAACTACGACATCGCCCTGAACGGCATTGCCGGCGATTCCATGCTTGCTTCCTACATCATCGAGAGCCATCTCGGACACGGCTTGGACGAATTGTCCGAACGCTGGCTGGGCTTGGAAACCATTACCTACGAATCGCTGTGCGGCAAAGGCGCGAAGCAAATCGGTTTTGCCGACGTCGCCATCGGGCAGGCGACCGAATACGCCGCCCAAGACGCCGATTTCGCCCTGCGCCTCGAAGCGCACCTGCGCGCGCAAATGGATGTCAAACAGCTTGAAATGTATGAAAAAATGGAGCTGCCCGTCGCGCAAGTATTGTTTGAAATGGAACGCAACGGCGTGCAAATCGACCGCGCCGAACTCGCCCGCCAAAGCGCAGAACTCGGCGCCGAGCTGATGAAGCTCGAACAAGAAGCCTACGCCGCCGCAGGGCAGCCGTTTAACCTCAACTCGCCCAAACAGCTGCAAGAAATCCTGTTCGACAAAATGGGCATCCCCACCAAAGGCCTGAAAAAAACCGCCAAAGGCGGCATTTCCACCAACGAAGCCGTGCTCGAACAGCTCGCGCCCGACTACCCCCTGCCCAAAATCATCCTGCAAAACCGCAGCCTGGCGAAGCTCAAATCCACCTACACCGACAAACTGCCCGAAATGATTTCTCCCAAAGACGGCCGCGTGCATACCACCTACGCCCAAGCCGTCGCCATTACCGGCCGCCTCGCCAGCAACAACCCCAACCTGCAAAACATCCCCATCCGCACCGCCGAAGGCCGCCGCGTGCGCCGCGCCTTCACCGCACCGCAAGGCAGCGTCATCGTTTCCGCCGACTATTCCCAAATCGAGCTGCGCATCATGGCGCACCTCTCCGGCGACAAAACCCTGATTACAGCGTTCCAAAACGGCGAAGACGTACACCGCCGCACCGCCGCCGAAGTATTCGGCATCGCCCCCGAAAACGTCTCGTCCGAACAACGCCGCTACGCCAAAACCATCAACTTCGGCCTCATTTACGGCATGGGCCAATACGGCCTCGCCAAATCATTGGGCATCGACAACATCTCCGCCAAAAACTTTATCGACCGCTACTTCGCCCGCTATCCCGGCGTCGCCGAATACATGCAGCGCACCAAAGAACAAGCCGCCGCGCAAGGCTTCGTCGAAACCCTGTTCGGCCGCCGCCTCTACCTGCCCGACATCCACAACAAAAACGCCAACGCCCGCGCCGGAGCCGAACGCGCCGCCATCAACGCCCCCATGCAGGGCACCGCGTCCGACCTCATCAAACGCGCCATGATAGACGTATCCCGTTGGCTGGTTTCAGACGACCTACAAAGCAAGCTGATTATGCAGGTGCATGACGAATTGGTGTTGGAAGTACCCGAAGCCGAACTGGATTTAGTCAAAGAAAAACTGCCGCAGATTATGGCAAAAGTGGACGAAGGGAAGTTGAACGTGCCGCTGGTGGCAGAAGTAGGCGTGGGTATGAATTGGGAAGAGGCGCATTAAAACCAAGCTGATTTGGTTTCAATGAACAATAACTGTATGCTATGTAAACGACTTTTCTTCAGATGCTATTTCAAAAATGGGTTTAAAGCTATATAAATTTCTATAATTAAATGAATATTTGCAGTATAATCATTAATTTATTCGTGCAGTAAAATTCTGAGAGAAAATAAAATGGTCAAATCTATTTGTATGTTCAACCATAAAGGAGGGGTCAGTAAGACTACCACAACATTCAATTTGGGTTGGAGCATGGCAACCAAAGGCAAAAAAGTACTGATGGTTGATTTAGATGCCCAATGTAACTTGAGTGGATTAGTTTTAGGTTTCGATAGTCTCTCTGAAGACACAGGATTAATTGATTTTTATGCTAAACGTGAAAATCTTCATATGGGAAGTATTGTTGAAGCACTAGTTGAAGGCGTATCTCCTGATAGTTTTTTAAGTACTAATAAAGGAGGTGTTTATAAAACTAGTCAAGAAGGATTATTCTTGCTCCCTGGAAATCTTTTAGTTGCAGATTTGGATGCTCAAATCAGCGTATCATTAAAGATCGCTATGGGCGTTCCAGCTACTAGAAATATTCCTGGAAATCTACCTAAATTACTCAAGATGGTAGCTGAAAAACTTGGTGTTGATTATATTTTATATGATTTAAGTCCAAATGTTGGAGGATTAAACGAAGTAGTTCTCATGTCATCAGATTATTTTATTGTTCCTACTTCGCCAGATTTTTATTGTTGGCAAGCTATTGGTTCTCTTGCTATACATATACCTAGATGGCATGAAGAAATTAGGCGTTTTAAAGAAGCTAATAAATTTGGAGCAGATTTTTCGATTAAAAATCAACCGACCTTCATTGGAGCAATTCAGCAACGTTATCGTCCAAGAAATGGTTCTGCTGCAAAATCTTTTGAATTATGGATAGAACGTATACGAAATGAAATTAAGGATACATTAGTACCTAAACTTAACGAATTAGGATGCGCGATTGATCTTGAGACCTTTCAAACAATCGTATCAACTAGTGGTTTACAACCATATGATTTAGCAAATATCGCTGATTTTAATTCATTAATCGCAATGAGCCAAAAACTTTCAAAACCGGTTTTTGCTTTGACAGACTGCGATATTAGGGATTCAGGACAATTTGGTCATGCGCTGGAAACTATGAAAGACAATAGAGATGCATTTAATGAAGAATTTAATCAATTATCTGATAAAGTTATACGATTAACTCAATAAGATGCAGGTAAACCAGTCGTAGATCGGATACTTGTATTCGACAAAAGTCGTTGCCATCTTAGATAGCTGTCAGATTCGAGAATCCGTCCTGCCCAACCGAAAACCATTCAAGGCCGTCTGAAAATCCCTAAACATTTTCAGACGGCCTTTTCTATGCCGATTCTTTATATTCTATTCGCCGTATGCTTTTATTCTCGGCCTTTTGTCTCTTTTTTTCATGAATAATGTTGCCGGTGTTACAATCGGCATATTCTTATTGTTATCAAACAGGTGTTTTATGCAGTTTTTCGGCCTGCTTATTCCTATTATGATCGGTTATTTTCTTGATGAGATGGCTACGGGCGTGATTATTGGTTCGTTGTTTTGGCTGGTTGCTTGGTCAATCGCGAAACAGCGTCAAGAAGAACGTTTGGCTGAATCTGCTACGGCAGGCGACAGGATGCAGAAGCTGGAGCAGGAAATCGAGCTGCTGAAACGGCGTTTGTCGGTGTTGGAGCATGAGGCTGTCCGTGATGAGGCGAAGGTAGGGCAGGGGCTTGAGGCTCGGGCTGTTGCTGATGTTCAGACGGCCTCCGAGCCACTTCAGGTTCGGGTTGAGCCTGAGGCGGAAGCTGCGCCTGTTAAGCAGAAGATTGAGGAAGCGTTTGCCCCTTCTTTTTCTATACCTATTGATCCTGTTTCTGCCAAGGCTGCTGCTTCGTCTGAGCCTGTTGCGGAAGAAGTTGTCGAGGCGGTTGCTCCGGTTGTTGCTGAACAAGAAGAGCTGCCTAAGGAAGAGGTTGTTGTTGCTTCGATGCCGTCTGAAAACGAAGAAGCGCCATCGCGTCAATTCGTTATCCATAAAGATAAGGTGGAAGGCGGAGAGTATAAGTTTTCCGACAATCCGATTGTTGCTTGGTTCTTGCGCGGCAATCCGTTGTTGAAAACCGGTATTGTGGTGCTGTTCCTCGGTTTGGCGTTTCTCTTGCGCTATGCCTCCGAGCGGGTTCATGTGCCGGTGGAGCTGCGTTATTTGACTGTGGCAGGCGCGGGTTTGGCGGCGGTGGTCGGCGGCTGGAAGCTGCAAAGCCGTAAGCGTGAATATGGCTTGGTGTTGCAGGGTTTCGGCGTGGCGGTGATGTATTTGACGGCGTTGGCGGCGTTGAAACTGCATCCGCTGCTGCCTGTGTCGGTCGTGTTCGGGCTGATGGTGGCGATGGTGGTACTGATGGCGTGGCTGGCGGTAAGGCAGAATGCGCAGATTATGGCGCAGGTTGCTTTAATCGGCGGTATGGCCGCGCCTCTGCTGACTTCAGACGGCAGCGGCAATTATTTGGTGCTGTTTTCTTATCTTGCCCTGCTCAACGGCGGTGTGGCCGCGATTGCTTGGTTTAAGGCATGGCGTCCGCTGAACCTGACGGGTTTTGTCGCTACTTTTGCCATTGCCGCGCTGTGGGGCATGCGAAGTTATACGCCGCAACATTTCGCCACTACCGAGCCTTTCTTGATTTACCACTGGCTGCTCTATACCTTTATCGCGTATCTGTTCGCACGCCGGAAGCTGACGGAAAACAGCGAAGACAGCGTTACGCCGATTGCCGACAATGCGACTTTGGAAGAAATCGGCAAGAGTATTTATACACACGGCCTGCGCGTGCATGTCCTCGACCATACTTTATTGTTTGGCACGATGGCGGCGGCGTTCGGCCTGCAATACCGCATGGTGGAGCATTGGCCGTCTGCGGATGCGCTTTCCGCATTGGGTTTTGCCGCTGTTTACGGATTGGCCGCGTTGTTGCTGAAACGTCAGCAGGGGCTGTATATTTTGCGTCAGGCGTTTTTTGCGTTGGCGGTGTTGTTCCTCACGATTGCCGTTCCGCTTTATTTTGAACCGAGCAATACGGTTATCTTGTGGAGTGCCGAATCCGCACTGGTTTATTTCTTCGGTTTGCGCCAACAGCGTCCGCATATCCGTTTGGGTGCGCTGATGGTTTATCTCTTGGCGGCACTGATTCAGCTGGGCAATTATCAGAACTTCGGCACGGATACCGTTCTGGAAGGGCAGTGGTTTACAACGGTTGTGGTGTTGCTTGGCGGAGCGGCGATTTACTTGCTGTGGTATTTCTCGCGTCGCGAAGGTTCGGCGCAATGGGAAAAATCCGTTCAGACGGCTGTGTTATCTGCCGCCTTGCTGTACATCTCTATTTTGCCTTTGCTTTTCTTGGCCAACCAAGGCAGCATTGTCGCTCTTTCCGCTTTGGCGGCGGCGTGCGCATTCTGCCGACGCAAACATGAGCCGAATGTATTTATCACATTTGCCTTGGGCAATGTATTGTTCGCCCTGTTGCTGCAATCCAGCATCATTTATGAATCCCAAGGCTTCCTGAGCCATCTGTACCTTATTGCCGCTACGCCTTTGCTGTTTGCGGCTGCCTACGCGCTGCAATATCCGCGTGTGCCGGTTGCAAGCGAAAAGCCGGAAGGAAACGAGGTTTACTTTGCGCAGGTTTCAGGCTGGATCATCCTGCTTACTGCGTTGGCAACAGGCAGCTACGCCCTCTATATGCAATGGACAGGCGAGGAAACCCTGTTTATCGAGTTGTGGATGTGGCCGATATTTGCCAGCTTGCTGCTGTTTGCCAAACGTTTGAAATGGGAAGAATTGCTGCAGGCAAACTTGGCATTCCTGCCCGTGTTTGCCCTGCATTTTGTCTTCTACCATACCGAACACGCATGGACAGCCGCCGCAGCCTTACCGCTTGTGGCCGCTACCGTGTTGAACTTCATCATTCTGAACAATTATCCGCGCCATGATCTGATTTGGTTGCACAAACTCAATATCACGATACTCGGCGTACTTTGGACGCTTTGGACGGCGCTGTATGTCGGCGGCCTCCTCTCCGGCGTTTGGGCGCAGCTCTCATGGCTGGTTGTACCTTTGGCGATGTGGATTGTTTTCCATACGCAGCGCCAACGTGGATTTTTCAGACGGCATCAAACCATTTATCAGCATTTCGCCTTGCCGTTGTGCGCCCTTGCTGCCGCTTGTTGGATGCTGTGGACCAACTTCTCCACGCCGTTCCAACCTTCGCCGTTGCTGTATATTCCCGTGCTTAATCCAGTAGAACTCGCCAGCGCCGGCATGCTTTGGTTTGCCCTGAAATCCCTGCCCGAAGCCTTACCGTCCGACCTTCGCCGTACCACGGCAACCACAGTTTCCGCCTTGGCATTTATGCTGATCAGCGCGGGCGTGATGCGCGTATGGCATTTCTACGACGGCATCACTTGGCGTCTCGACATCATGCTGCAATCCTTCGGCCTGCAAGCCAGCCTCTCCGTCGTTTGGGCAGTAACCGCCATCATCTTGATGGTACTCGGCAACCGCCGCAAACAGCGTTCCTACTGGATGACAGGCGCGACGCTGATGGGCATCGTGGTCGTCAAACTCTTCCTGATCGAGCTTTCCAACAGCGGCGGTATCGAGCGCATTGCCTCCTTTATCATCGTCGGCCTGCTGCTGCTTCTGGTCGGCTGGTTTGCCCCCGTCCCGCCCAAAGCAGAGAATGATGGCGAACCTAAAGCCTAATCATTAATCTCAAATAAAAAGGCCGTCTGAAAAAAGCAGCGTTATCTGTTTTCAGACGGCCTTTATCTTTTAGAAGGTGCAATCTGCTTTGTTCTAGAATGTCTAATTGTATTGAGTTATGATGCCTTTTAATATATAAATGGATAAGCCGTAGGCCGTCTGAAAAAACGAAAACGGGTGCAACCCGAATATTCGCATACCATGCATGATGCGCCCGACAGACTGACCATGGGTGGACACATAAAGATAAAAACCGCTACCGAAGGAAATAGAAAATGCCTAACCGCAATGAGCTTCCCTTAATTTATTCTTGTTCCGGATGTTCCGATGTGGCGCAGCTGGCCAACAACACTGCCGTAGCGCTTGACCATGCCGGAGAATTTGAAATGTCGTGTATTTCCGGCGTGGGCGGCAAAGTCGCGCCGTTGGTGCGCAAAGCGCAGTCCGGACGGCCGATGTTGGTTATTGACGGCTGTCATCTGCATTGTGCCAAATCGTGTTTGGAAAATGTGGGCGTCGAAATCCCGGAAGGGCATCATGTGAAACTATACGAACTGGGCTACAAAAAACGCTTTGGCAAAAGCTATGACGAGGCTACGGTAGAAGAAGTTTATCAATATGTTTTGACGAAGAAGGGCGATGTATTGAGCAGTTAACAACTTTTATTTGCCTGATTGTCCCCAGAATATCGGTTGAGAATCTAATCCATGGGACTGTAAGTTTTACATATACATGATTTGGGACGTGAGAAAATAAAGATTTTAGGCCGTCTGAAAAACCATTTAGTTTTCAGACGGCCTTAATTTTTAGAAGTTGTATATGGTCCACAATCTGCTTTGTTCTTGCATGTTTTATTCGATCTGTTTTTTTGAAAAAAAACAATTCAGGTTATTAATTAATTTATAGAATATCCTTACAAATTTTAATACTGTTGACAAAATTAGAAGTGATAATTAATATGCTGAATCTTTCTTTAGTTATTATTTTTTAAAAAGGGTAAAGATGAATACAAATTCGGAGCTTTATTTAAAAGCAATTCAACGTATGAATGAATTACGTTTTTCGGGAGAATATCATGAGGATAGAGAAGTTTTAGCTAATAAAGGGTTTGTTGTTTCTGAATTAAAGATTGATTCAAATCTACCTTTGACTCCAATCCGAACTGGGTTTACAAAAAATTCAGAGATACCTGAATCAGCAATAAATCTGTTAGGATATGTATGTTTACTAGGGATGTATCCAGTCGTTTATCAGGGAGAAAATGATGGTCGTTTAATCAGACATGTTGTTCCGAGAGTAGGTTTAGAAACACAGATTAGCTCTTATGGTTCTTCTTTGGACTTTTATCCTCATGTAGATAACCCTGATTTAAGATTGCGTGGAGAGGTTGATTTTCGTAGTCCAGTGCCTGATACATTAAGCCTATTGTGTTTGAGACAGCAAGATAACGTTGCAACTAGTATTTTAAAATTAGATGACATTTTGGATGAATTATCAGAGGAAGAGATTAAACTCTTAGAAGAAGCTGAGTTTACAGTGAATAGACCTGCATCTTTTGAAAAACAAGAATCTATAGATAAATTACCTTTATTATTTAAAGGTGATGACGGCTTGTATGTTTCAAGATTTGATTATCATAATGTTAGGGCAAGTAGTCCTAAATATGATTCAGTATTGGAAAAGTTTAAAAGAGCGAGTTTAGATCCTAAAAAGTGGGTATCATTATATCTTAAACCAGGGCAAGTTGTAACCTTTGATAACCAAAGAACGCTACATACAAGAAATGGATTTAAACCCAAATTTGATGGCAATGACCGTTGGTTGCTAAGGGTATTCGGATTATTTGAGAAATGCCATGATAAATATTTCTTAGATACTTCGTGCAAACACCACCTGCATACAAAAATTTAAAATTAATCAAGAGGAAACAATCCATGGAACAATTATTTATTCCCGGCAGCATTATTGCCGATTATTTTTATCTCGGCCTTTTCCTGCTGGTTGCCGCGTCTTTGATTGCGGGCTATGTCGATGCTATTGCGGGCGGAGCCGGGCTGATTTTGATTCCCGCATTTTTGATGGTAGGTTTACCGCCTCAGGTCGCGTTGGCACAGGAAAAATTGGTGAGTACCATCGGTACGGTGGCTGCGATTAAAAATTTTATGAAGAGCAGTTCGATCGTATGGCATATTGTGCCGGTTGGCATTGTTGCGGCTTTAATTGGGGCATTTGTCGGTGCAAAAGTCATTTTGATTCTTCCGGTGGAAACCATCAATTACATTATTCTTGCGTTTTTGCCCATAGGCTTGCTGGCAACTTTGTTTAAAGGTGTTTTGCTGAAAAAAGAAGACGAGCGTGGCGAGATAAAAAAATCCGTTATCGCGGTATTTTTAACTTGTCTGATTGTTGGTTTTTATGACGGTTTTTTTGGCCCGGGTACAGGTAGTATTTTCATCATTGCTTTGTTTGTCATTAACAAATTGTCGTTGTTGCAGGCCTCGGCTACTTCCAAGATTTTCAATTTTGCTTCTAATATCGGGGCATTTGTTGCCTTCTTGATAGCAGGGAAAATGGCGTTCCTAATCGGAATCCCGATGATTTTGGCAAATTTGTTGGGCAACCATTTTGGCAGCCTCCATGCTATCAATTCAAACGGGGAAGTTATTCGTAAGGTTTTGGTCGTAACGGTTTTGCTGATTATCGTTTCAATGGCATATAAGGCTTTTTCGGCTTAATAGGTAGATGTTAAAAGGCCGTCTGAAAAATTTTCAGACGGCCTTTATCATTCCAAGCTAATTTCTACATCTCTTCCAATTTCGCAAACTTGGTATCCAGCTCTTTCACGCCCTGTTTGCCGAAGTTGATGGTCAGTCGGGCGGATTCGCCTTTGTCCACGGCATCGATGATGACGCCGGTGCCGAATTTGGCGTGGCGGACGTTTTGTCCGATGCGGAAGCCTGCGTAGGTTTGCGGCTGTTTGAAGTCTTCGATGATTTTGTCCCGTTGTACGGTGGTTTGGCGCGTGTTGCCGTAGCTGTCGTAGGCGTGTTTTTTGACGGACAGGTAGTGCAATACTTCGGGCGGGATTTCTTCGACGAAGCGGGAGACAATGCCGAATTGGGTTTGTCCGTGCAGCATGCGTTGTTGCGCCATGGTGATGTAGAGGCGTTTGCGGGCGCGGGTGATGGCGACGTACATGAGGCGGCGTTCTTCTTCGAGGCCGCCGCGTTCGGCAAGGCTCATTTCGCTGGGGAAGCGGCCTTCTTCCATGCCGGTGAGGAAGACGGCGTTAAATTCCAAGCCTTTGGAGGCGTGGACGGTCATCAGTTGGACGGCTTTTTCGCCTGCGCCTGCTTGGTTTTCGCCGGATTCGAGGGCGGCGTTGCTTAAGAAGGCGAGGATGGGGAAGGCGGGATCGTCTGAAATGTTGTCGGGCAGGGTTTCGAAGTTGCTGTCTTCTGGTTTGAACTCGATGGCGGCGTTGACGAGTTCGTCGAGGTTGTCGAGGCGGTCTTGGTTGTCGCCTTTTTGGGTGCGGTAGTGTTCGGTCAGGCCGCTGTCTTTGAGTATGCCGACGATGATTTCGGACAGGGGCATTTGTCCGACTTGGTTGCGCAGGGCTTCAATCAGGCGGACGAAGGCGGCGATTTTGGTGGCTTTTGCGCCGGCATTGCAGGCTGCCTGCCAGAGGGTGATGCCTTGTTCGTTTGAGGCCGTCTGAAGGTTTTCGATGGTGCGTGCGCCGATGCCGCGCGGTGGGAAGTTAATCACGCGCAAGAGGGCGTTGTCGTCGTCGGGATTGACGGCGAGGCGCAGGTAGGCGAGCGCGTGTTTGATTTCTTGGCGTTCGTAAAAGCGCAGGCCGCCGTAGATTTTGTAGGGGATGCCGCTGCGGAACAGGCTTTGTTCGATGACACGCGATTGGGCGTTGCTGCGGTAGAGGACGGCGATTTCGTCCAAATCCCAGCCTTCGCGTTCGAGGGCTTTGGTTTCGTCAACGATGAATTGGGCTTCTTCGAGGTCGGTAAAGGCGGAGTAGTAGCGGATTTTGTCGCCTGCTTCGGCATCGGTGCGCAGGTTTTTGCCGAGGCGTTCGTCGTTGTTTTCGATGACGGCGTTGGCGGCGGCGAGGATGTTGCCGACGGAGCGGTAGTTTTGTTCGAGTTTGACGGGCGCGTCGATGTGGAATTCTTCCATCAGCGCGGTCATGTTGCCGACGTTTGCGCCGCGGAATCGGTAGATACTTTGGTCGTCGTCGCCGACGGCAAAGACGGCGGCGTGGTTGCCGGCAATCAGTTTCAGCCAGGCGTATTGCAGCTTGTTGGTGTCTTGGAACTCGTCGACCAGAATATGGTTGAAGCGGTTTTGGTAGTGCTGGCGCAGGATTTCGTTGTTTTGCAGCATTTCGTAGCTGCGGAGCATGAGTTCGGCAAAATCGACCACGCCTTCGCGTTGGCAGATTTTGTCGTATTCGGCGTAGCACTCAATCATGCGGCGCGTGTGCGGATCGGGCGCGCTCAATACGGAAGCGCGCAAACCGGATTCTTTTTGCGCGTTGATAAAGCCTTGCAGCGAACGCGGTGCGATGATTTCTTCGGCGATGTTGAGGCTTTTGAGCAGGCGTTTGATCAGGGAAAGCTGGTCGCCGCTGTCGAGGATTTGGAAGGAAGAGGGCAGGCCGGCATCGCGGTGGTGCAGGCGCAAAAAGCGGTGGCACAAGCCGTGGAACGTGCCGAGCCACATGGCGCGGACGTTGACGGGAATCATCGAGCCCAAACGGGTCTGCATTTCTTTGGCGGCTTTGTTGGTAAACGTTACCGCCATAATGCTGTGCACGCTGGCTTGTCCGCTTTGCAAAAGCCATGCGATACGCGTGGTCAGCACGCGCGTTTTGCCGCTGCCCGCGCCTGCCAAAACGAGGGCGGATTGCGGCGGCCAGGTTACGGCGGAGAGTTGTTCGGGGTTTAAGCCTTGCAGGAGGTTTGGGGCGGATTCGTTGGGAAACATGAAAAGGCCGTCTGAAAATAAATGGGAATGCGATATTTTAAAGGAAATACAAAAGGCCGTCTGAAAAGATGTTTCAGACGGCCTTTGTGTTGGAAGCCGATTAGAACGGACGTACTTCCAAACCGAACATACGGCGCGCGGTGTTCAGCATTTGGCAGCTGAAGCCCCACTCGTTGTCGTACCATGCGAACACTTTAACCATTTTGCCTGCGGTTACTTTGGTCAGCGTAGAGTCAAATGTGCTGGCTTGGGTAGTGTGGTTGAAGTCCATGGAAACCAGCGGCAGGGTATTGTAGGCCAATACGCCTTTCAGACGGCCTTCTTCGGAAGCGGCTTTCATCAGCGCGTTGATTTCTTCGGCAGAAGTGTCGCGGCCTGCTTGGAAGCTCAGGTCAACCAGGGAAACGTTGACGGTCGGTACGCGGATGGCAAGGCCGTCGAGTTTGCCTTTCAGGTCTGGCAATACCAAACCGACGGCTTTTGCAGCGCCGGTTTTGGTCGGAATCATGTTTTCCACGCCACTACGCGCACGGCGCAGGTCTTTGTGGCGTACGTCGGTGACGGTTTGGTCGTTGGTCAGCGCGTGGATGGTAGTCATCACGCCGTTTACGATGCCGATGTTTTCGTTCAATACTTTTGCCACGGGTGCCAGGCAGTTGGTGGTACAAGACGCGTTGGAGATAACGGTCATGTCGCCGGTAATCACGTCGTCGTTTACGCCGTAAACGATGGTTGCGTCAACGTCATCGCCACCGGGAGCGGAAATCAGCACTTTTTTCGCGCCGCTTTCCAAGTGGATTTTGGCTTTCTCTTTGCTGGTGAACGCGCCGGTACATTCCATGACCAGGTCAACGCCCAATTCGCCCCATGGCAATTCGGCAGGATTGCGGGTGGAGAAGTAAGGGATTTTTTTACCGTTGATGATGAGGTGTTTTTCATCATGGGAAACATCGGCGTCAAAGCGGCCGTGAACAGTGTCAAATTTGGTCAGGTGGGCGTTGGTCTCGATGCTGCCGCTGGCGTTGATGGCAACGATGTCGAGTTGGTCTTGCAGTTTGTAGTCGAAAATAGCGCGCACTACTTGGCGGCCGATGCGGCCGTAACCGTTGATGGCAACTTTGATACCCATGGCTTTTCCTCTTCTTTTGGGTTTGGGTTGTGGATTGAATGGCGGCAATTATAGCAAAAATGTAGTGCTGTGTAATTAATGTTTTATTGAAATTTTTTGGTTTGATTATTTTTGATTGTAGATGATTAGAGTAGAAATACAGGTTTAAATTTAATGTTGTTTAATATTTTTTGAAATTTTATTTTTACTAATTCCATATTTTGGTGTTTTATGTCTGTTTTAAATCATGGTAATGAAGAAAACGGGAAAAGGCGGATTGTTTTTGTTTATATTAAACGGAATTTTGGGACGGTTTCTTGATTACAACATGCAACAGTGAAATTTTCAGACGGCCCGGATTGGACGGAAGGAAAACAGGCCGTCTGAAACATTTTGATGACGGGGGATTTGAATGCGTTGGGTTGCCGCTTTTCCTTACGGGATAAGGGGAAGGCGGTTTGCGGCAAGGGTGGTTGTCAGTGGGAAGGGGAGGAAAAAACGGGGCTTGGGTGTTGCGTTTGGCTTGTATATAAAGAAGTGTATGAAGATTTTAGTCGTAGTGCATGAAGATTTTCCTTGCGATTTTAATGCAATACTGACTTGCCAACAGTGTTAAATTTTTTTACGATAAGGTCAGATTATGTTTGCATGGCCATAAGCGGTGCATTCTTTAAATACCGGATATTATCCTTGTCCGAATATCTATTTTAACCGGCCGCTTTGTCCAGCCTGATTTCTAAATATATATGCGCAAGGCCGGGAGGCCTTGACGACACTCGATTTTTAAGAGGTTCATTGTGTCAAATTCTCAATCCAGCGAACGCGCGACGTTTAGCAGTCGCCGTGCCTTTATGTTTGCCGCCATCGGCTCTGCCGTGGGCTTAGGCAACATTTGGCGTTTCCCTTACATCGCCTTCGACAACGGCGGCGGTGCTTTCGTCCTCCCTTACTTGGTTGCGCTGTTGACGGCAGGTATTCCGCTGTTGCTGCTCGACTACGCCATCGGCCACCGTTACCGCGGTTCGCCACCTTTGGCCTTCCGCCGCCTCGGCCGTTTGTTTGAGCCGATGGGTTGGTGGAACTTCCTGACCAACGTCATCATCTGTATCTACTACGCCGTGATTGTCGGCTGGGCGGCAAGCTATGCCTATTATTCTTTGACTTCGGCATGGGGTGCGGATCCGCAGGCATTCTTCTTCAAAGACTTCCTGCAAATGGCCGATGCCAAAGACTTGGGCTTGGACTTTGTCGGCAAAGTGGCCGGCCCGCTGATTGCCGTTTGGGTGTTTACGCTGGTGATTATGGCTTTGGGCGTGCAAAAAGGCGTGGCCGGTGCGTCCACATTCTTCATGCCGTTGTTGGTGGTGATGTTTGTCATCATGGTGGGCATCGCCCTGACCCTGCCGGGTGCGGCAAAAGGTTTGGACGCTTTGTTTACTCCTGATTGGAGCCGATTGTCCGATCCGAAAGTCTGGGTAGCCGCATACGGCCAAATTTTCTTCTCGCTCTCCATCTGCTTCGGCATCATGATTACTTATTCTTCTTACCTGAAGAAAAAAACCGACTTGGGTGGCACAGGCTTGGTTGTAGGCTTTGCCAACAGCAGCTTTGAGTTGCTCGCCGGTATCGGCGTATTTGCCGCATTGGGCTTTATGGCTCAAGCCGCAGGCAAAGAAGTCAGCGAAGTGGCATCCAGCGGTATCGGTTTGGCGTTTATCGCGTTCCCGACCATCATCAACCAAGCCCCTATGGGCGCGTTGATCGGCGTGTTGTTCTTCGGCTCGCTGGTGTTCGCGGGGGTAACTTCCATGATTTCCATCGTTGAAGTGATTGTGGCCGCAATTCAAGACAAAATGAACATCGGCCGTGTCAGCGCAACGATGATTGCAGGCGTTCCCATGGCGATTATTTCCACCTTGCTGTTCGGTACGACCACCGGCCTGCCTGTGTTGGACGTATTGGACAAATTCATCAATACTTACGGCATTGTGGCTTCCGGTTTTGTTTACGTTTTGGCGATTGTCCTGTTGCACAAGCTGCCGGAACTGCGCAACCACTTGAACGCGCTGTCTTCCATCCGTGTCGGTAAAGTATGGACTGCCAGCGTGGTGGTTACCGTCGCTATGCTCGGCTATATGCTTTATCAAGATACCGCCGGCCTCTTAAAAGAGAATTACAGCGGCTATCCTGACAGCTTCCTCAATATCTTCGGTTGGGGCATGGTGGGCGCTCTCTTGGTATTGTCTGTCCTGCTGTCGTTCTTGCCGTGGAAACATGGTCAGAACTTCAACGTCAAAGACGAACATGAACACGAACGTGAAGGAGACGAATAATGAGTACTTCAGCCATTATTATGATGCTTGTCGCATTGATCGTCATTTGGGGCGGATTCATCGTCTCCGTCCTGCGCCTGCCTAAAGAATAAGGTTTGAGCAAATGAAAAGGCCGTCTGAAAATCATTTTTCAGACGGCCTTTTATCTTTTATTTCTGCGTTAACAGGAATAAAAGATAAAAATACTATCACTATGGAATTAAATCCGATCATTGAAAAAAATTATCGCCCTCTGCGTGAAATGGACACCAAATGAGGTATCAACCGTATCTTTGCGCAAATCTATGTTTTTTTCTACATATTGGAAGGAATCCTATAACTCCAACTATTACTTCAGGAGGATATTTTGGATATACTATTCGACTAATTACAGCTCTTCTTGTTCAAGAACGCTTATCGGGCAAAGTGAGCAAGTCAAAACCTTAAGTAAAAAAGAACAGAACCGTATAATCGAAAAATCAAATAAAGCTGACAAACGATAGAATCGTAAAGGAATATGCAATGAGAAAACTAATACTGGTATTGTTTGGTTTAATTTCTTTAAATACCTATGCCGATGTAACTCAAGGTGCTTTGCAGAATAACCCTGCTTTATGTGCTTACGGTTACAATACAAACTGTGGTGGAAATGCTGGGGGGTACGCTCCTCCTCAAATCCGTGTAGAACATATCACAATTAATCATCCTCCTAAATTTGGAGCTTTAGCTTACAGTACTAAAAAAGCTATCCTTGCTGGTACTATAAATCGGAATTCACAATCTGAAGCAGAACGAGAAGCACTAAAATCTTGTAGACAAGAAAGTGGTAGTAATGACTGTAAAGTCATTATAGGAGTTCGAAATGGCTGTGTTGCTGCGGCAGAAGGAAGATTAGGCCGTAATGGTTTTATAACGACTCCGGCTGCTTCAGCTACAGCTGAGGAAACAGAAGCTAAAGCTCTAGCACTATGCAAAGCTAAAGGTGCAAAAGACTGTAAAGTTATAGCCCACGCAGGTTGCTCTTTCCCTGATTAACATCTCTCCTCCAAAGGCCGTCTGAAAGTTATTTTTCAGACGGCTTTTTTATGTATCGGCAAGAATGGAGAAAAGGTTAACTCATCATCCAAATCACCAAATGCACCATGGTCGGGCCAAACAATACCATAAACAGTCCGGCCAAAATCATGGTCAGGCTGGCCATAACGCCTTCGGTTTCGTGGCGTTGTCCGGCGCGCGATGTGCCGAAGCCGTGGGCGGCATTGCCGAATGCCACGCCGTTGGCGGTATGGAAACGGATACGGGTGAAGGCTAAAAACAGGTCGCCGAATATCATGCCGACAAAGCCGGTGATGATGGTGAACAGGGAAACAAGCGAGGCGGAGCCGTGGATTTCGCTGGCAAGGACGACGGCAAACGGGGTGGAGACGGAACGCGCCATCAGGCTGTTGGTTACTTCGTTGTTGAAGTGGAACATATGGCTCATGAGGAATGCGCTGACTACGCCGACAAACATACCCACCATAATGGCGATGGAGAGGATGGGCAGTTGGCGGCGGATGACTTCGCGGTTTTCATAAATGGGGACGGCAAAGGCAACGGTAACCGGAGTGAGCAGGAAGACGATGCCTTGGGTATATTTATGGTAGGTGTCGTAATTGATGCCGAATGCCAGCAGCAGGAGGATGGTGCTGACGGAGACGGTAACGACGGGGGAGAAAATCATTAAGGGTTTTTTGCGGTGGATTTTTTTGGCAACGACATAGGCAAAGCAAGTCCAGATGAAGCAGGCGAGGGCGGTGTAGTCCATTTTATTCTCTATTTTTAGGAGTGGAGTTTTTTGTAGAGGCGGCGTTTCCAGCGGTAGCAGAAATCGAGGGTCAGGGCGGTGCTGATCATCACGAGCGCGGTGCCGACGGCGATGGTCAAAATCAGCTGCCAGCCTTCGGACATCAGCAGGTCTTGATATTGCAAGACGGAAACCATGATGGGGATGAAGAAAAAGACGAGTTCGCCCAATGCCCATTTTGCGCCGCGGTCAACCATGCCCGGGCGGATGATGCCGAGCCCCAAAAGGGCGAGCATGAGGAACAAGCCCAATACGCCTGAAGAAATAGGCAGATGCGTGAAGCGGACGATAAGGTCGGAGACGCCCCATACTGCGCCGATGATGGCAAGCTGCAAGGCCGTCTGAAAAAATCTGGTGAGGGAATCCATGATATGGGTGTGTGTTGAATGAAAGGCTTGATTATAGAAACCTGGTTTCTGCATAATATGAATTATTAAACGAATAATCATGCCTTAGAGGAATAATGGACTTCAAAAGCCTGTATTGTTTTGCCGAACTCATCCGCCTGCAAAGTTTTTCGGCCACGGCTTCCGCGTTGAATTTGACGCAGCCGACGGTCAGCAAAATCATTCAGGCTTTGGAAGAAGAATTGGGCGTGCCGCTTTTGTGCAAAGAAAACGGACGCAAAAAGCGGCAGGTGCAGCCGACCGCAATCGGCGAAGAGGTCTATCGCCACGCGTTAAACCTTTTACACGAACGCGATTTGCTGCTGGCCCGCATTGACAATTACCGCCATGTCAAAAGCGGGACGCTGCGTTTGGGCTTGGCTTTGTTTGGCAGCGATTTGCTCAGTCATGCGCTGTTTGATTTCCACCAAAAATGGCCGGACATCGAATTGTCGTTTTTAGAACAAGGCTCGCTCGCCATCGAGCAATCATTGCGCAACAACGAACTCGATGCCGGACAGCTGCTCGCGCCGGTTCACGAAGACTTCGACAGCATCACGTTGTGCGACTATCCGCTGGTGGTCTTGATGCCGAAAAATCGGGCGAGACACGATGCGCTGACGCTCAAAAGCCTGCAACACGAGCCCTTCATTCTGTTCGGCGCAGGCTTTTCCCTCAACGAAACCATTCAGACGGCCTGCCGCAATCAAGGTTTTACCCCCAACGTTGTCTGCCGTACCGGGCAATGGAATTTGGTTGCCGACATGGTGGCGCACAATATGGGCATTGCCCTGCTGCCCGAATACTATGCCCGAAAAATCAATCCCGATGTCTTTGCCGCCATTCCTTTGGTCGAACCCGAAATCCGTTGGCAGCTCACCATGGCATGGAAGAAACACCAACGCCCGACGCCGGCCTTAAGGGCTTGGTTGGACGTGGTCAGGGAAGCGTTCGGCAGGCGAAACAAATAAAATCAAATCATCAGGCCGTCTGAAAAAAAAAGGGGTGTCGTTATCACCCGCTTTCAGACGGCCTTTCCCGTTAAAAATGGTAAAATGGCCTAAAAAAGAGTAGAATATGCACCGTTTACAACTCTGCGCCTCTCAGCAGGCTCGAATTATGGACCTTCCCAGTTCGCCTTTGAACTTCCCATCAGACACACAACAACCATAATCATCCCGCCGAAATGCCTCCCCGCGTCCGGCGGGCGGAGCATTCGAGCAAGAGGGGATAGATTTTCAGACCCTAATAAATTAACTTTAATTGCAGAGAATGTGGCAAATCATGCTGTTGATGATAAGAACAAACTGAGAACTTATACTTGGATTCAAGGGCAAACATCAATAAAAGAAAATAAGAATGGAAAATAGCTTATTATTTTTTTCATGTGCATATAAATCAGAAGAGGGTGAATGGATAACTTTGGCAGATAGGGATATGGCATCTAAGATTGGTAAAGATAAAATATTATCTATGCTTAACAGCACAAAGAATCATAGATCTGACGTTAGATTAGAAGTTATACCTGAACCAGAAGTAGGCTTATCTGAATTAAGGATGGAATCAGATGGTGAGAGATATTTATTTACTCTACTTGAATACGTGGATAACGGGGAGTTTTTGATTAGGTCTAAGTCCGATTTTACTGGAGTTCCAAGATTGGTTGATTTTATGGGAGAACCTTTTCCAGCAAGTGAAGTTATAACAGATTTTGATTTTATTAAAAGAGTATTTGTTGAGTTGCTAGAAACAGGAAATGTTTCTTATGAGTTAATGGATATATAATTTATAACGTTGATAGTGTAGCTCTCATATTGTGCTAGTTTCCTATCGTACTGCAAAAATATTTAGTTATTTGATATTTGAATAGCATATACTTTAATAAAGTGATCTGCCCCCCAAAAGTTGGACAGGTTAGTTAACTTAAATATTGAGCTCGGTATTGTACCGGGCTCAATCCTTTTAAACTAAGTTTAATTCGTTTATGAGCATCGAACAAACCCCTCCGAATCTCGACAATATCCCCGACAATGATGTGGTAGAAGACCGCATCTCTGACGATATCGACCGCATCCACGCCTTATGCGAAATTCTCGAGCCGTCCTTTGAACAAATCGAAGCAGGCGTGCCGATTGAAGACGAAAGCCTGCGCGACAAGTTCACCGAGCTGACCGTCCTCTTGGCCGAGCTGCACCCTGCCGACGTGGCCGCCGTCTTGGAGTCCCTGCCGCCGCGCGAGCGTAACATCGTCTGGCTTTTGGTCGCCCCGGAAGACGACGGCGAAGTGTTGCTGGAAGTATCCGACGCCGTACGCGAAACGCTGATCGAGTCCATGGACAAAGACGAGCTGTTGGCCGCCGTCGATGATTTGGACGCAGACGAATTGGCAGAGCTGGCAGACGACCTGCCGCACCAAGTGGTGTACGAAGCGCTGCAAACGCGTGATGAAGAAGAACGCGAGCAGGTCAAAGCGGCGATGTCTTACGAAGACAACCAAGTCGGCGCGATTATGGACTTTGAATTGGTCAGCATCCGAGCCGATGTGGCGTGTGAGGTCGTATTGCGCTACTTGCGCCGTTTCGACAGCCTGCCCGACCATACCGACAAGATTTTCGTGGTCGATGAAAACGACGTGTTGCAAGGCGTTCTGCCCATCCGCAAACTCTTGGTCGCCGACCCCGAAGACATGGTGGCGGACGTGATGGCCACCGATGTCGTGCGATTCCGTCCCGAAGACGACGTGGAAGAAGCGGCGCAGGCGTTTGAACGTTATGACTTGGTCACCGCGCCGGTTGTCGATGAAAACAAAAAGCTGATCGGCAGGATCACCATTGACGAAATGGTGGACGTGATCCGTGAAGAATCCGAAGCCGACATGTTTAACATGGCCGGTTTGCAAGAAGAAGAGGACTTGTTCGCCCCTATTTGGGACTCGGTGAAAAACCGCTGGATGTGGCTCGCCATCAACCTGTGTACCGCCTTTATCGCCAGCCGCGTGATTGGCGCATTTGAAGGTAGTATCGAGAAAATCGTCGCACTGGCCGCGCTGATGCCCATCGTCGCCGGCATTGGCGGCAACTCCGGCAACCAAACCATCACCATGATTGTCCGTGCCATGGCGATGGGACAAATGACCAGCACACAGGCAGGCCGTCTGTTGAAAAAAGAAGTCGGCGTCGCCCTCGTCAACGGCATTATTTGGGGCACTGTGATGGGCGTGATTTCATGGCTGCTCTACGGTAACATCGGCATCGGTTTGGTCATGGTGGCCGCAATGACCTTGAACCTTTTGCTTGCCGCGACTGTCGGCGTCCTCATTCCCGTTATGATGGACAAAGCCGGACGCGACCCGGCATTGGGTAGCTCGGTGCTGATTACCGCGGTTACCGACTCCGGCGGCTTCCTGATTTTCTTGGGATTGGCCACATTGTTTTTGTTGTAACAACCTTTATCCCAATCAGCAAAAGGGTGGGTTTGTAACATCCTTCTTGATTGTTTAAAACCATTTGATAAGGCCGTCTGAAAACAAATATTATTCAGACGGCCTTTCTGATAACATGACAACAATTTGTCCGATTCGGAGCCGCCATGAATTTACCGCCACTCAAATCCCCCCTGAAATTTTACGCCGTCGTTCCCACCGCCGACTGGGTCGAGCGCATGGTCAAAGCAGGTGCCGATACAGTGCAACTGCGTTGCAAAACCTTGCATGGCGACGAGTTGAAACGCGAAATCGAACGTTGCGTCGCCGCCTGTCAAAACAGCGCAACCCAGCTTTTCATCAACGACCACTGGCGCGAAGCGATAGAAGCGGGCGCATACGGCGTGCATCTCGGACAGGAAGACATGGACACCGCCGACCTCGCCGCGATTGAAGCCGCCGGTTTGCGCTTGGGTTTGAGTACGCACTCCGTCGCCGAACTCGACCGCGCCCTGTCCGTACACCCCAGCTATGTCGCCAGCGGTGCAATTTTCCCGACCACGACCAAACAAATGCCGACCGCCCCGCAAGGTTTGGACAAACTGCGCGAATACGTCAGACAGGCAGGCGGCACGCCCGTCGTTGCCATCGGCGGCATCGATTTGAACAACGCCGAAGATGTGCTGGCAACAGGCGTTTCCTCACTCGCCGTCGTCCGCGCCGTGACCGAAGCGGAACATCCCGAAGCGGTGGTTAAAGCGTTTCAGGCTTTGTGGGAACAATAAGGCCGTCTGAAAATAAGAAGCCCGATAAGAGGAGCAAACATCATGAAGATTATATTAAACAATGAAGCCATCACATTAAACGGCACAACCATCGCCGACCTCATCGCCCAAACCGCGCCGCAAAACCCGTTTGCCGTTGCCGTCAATACCCAATTTGTTGCCAAAGGCGCGTATGCGGAAACGGTTTTGAATGAAAACGATAAAGTGGACATTGTGCGTCCCGTAGTCGGCGGATAAGCGGTTTGTAATCAACAGGTCGGGTATTTGCGCCCGACTTTTGCTTGTTTGAATATCGGGCAGGGTTGCCCGATTGCCCCATGCTTAAAATCTAAAAAACAATACAAAGGAATCTATCATGTTTACCTTATATGGAGAAACTTTCTCTTCACGGCTGCTGCTCGGTACGGCTGCTTATCCGACGCCGGAAATCCTCAAGCAGTCTGTCCAAATCGCGCAACCGGCGATGATTACCGTTTCGTTGCGCCGTGCCGGCAGCGGCGGCGAAGCGCACGGGCAGGGTTTTTGGTCGTTGTTGGAAGAAATGGGCGTGCCTGTGTTGCCCAATACCGCAGGCTGTCAAAGCGTTCAGGAAGCCGTGACCACTGCGCAAATGGCACGCGAAGTGTTTGATACCGATTGGATCAAGCTCGAACTTATCGGCGATGATGACACGTTGCAGCCGGACGTATTCCAGCTTGTCGAAGCGGTGGAAATCCTGATTAAAGACGGCTTCAAAGTGCTGCCTTATTGCACCGAAGACCTGATTGCCTGCCGCCGACTGCTTGATGCAGGCTGTCAGGCACTGATGCCGTGGGCGGCGCCGATTGGCACGGGTTTGGGCGCGGTTCATGCTTATGCGCTGAAAGTCTTGCGCGAACGCCTGCCCGACACGCCGCTGATTATCGACGCAGGCTTGGGTTTGCCTTCGCAGGCGGCGCAAGTGATGGAATGGGGTTTTGACGGCGTGTTGCTGAATACCGCCGTTTCCCGTAGTGGCGATCCGGTCAATATGGCACGCGCTTTTGCGCTTGCGGTCGAGTCGGGCCGTCTGGCTTATGAGGCGGAACCTGTGGAGGCGCGTGAGAAAGCGCGCGCCAGTACGCCGACGGTGGGCCAGCCTTTCTGGCATTCGGCGGAATATTGATAAATGTTAGGGCGTGTCTAACACGCCCTTTTTTATTGGTGGAAAACCTGATTTCAGGTTGAACAGAATGTTCAGACGGCCTTGGCCAAAAGCTGTTTCAATGGCTTTAAGATTTGCCATGCCTGCGCTTTGAGTTGAGGCTGCATCAGCAGGCGGGCGGGGTGGGGAATGACAAAATGCGGCCGCTCTGCGCACAATTCGTTCATCAACCCGATCATGTCGGGGCTGTCGAAGATTTTGCCGAGAAACAATACTGCGCGCGCTTGCGAAGCGGTCAGCTCGTTTTGCATTTCGGCAAGCTCGGCGCGGATGTGTTCGGCATCGGGCAGGGCGGTAAACACAGGCGCGGTTTTGACCCATGCGGTTTTGTGCGCCTGCTCGGGTTTGAGGCCGATGGCGGCGAGGATGTTGTCGAGAAGCGTGCCGACGTCGCCGCTAAACAGCGTACCGTGCAGGCTGTCTTCGGTGGACGGGCAAATGCTGACCACCATGATTTCAGACGGCCTGATGGTTACGTCAAGACGGGGCAGATTGTCTGAATGCGCGGCTTTTTCTGTTTTTGCCGGTGTTTCGGCAATGGCTTTGGGTGCCGCTTCGGGAACGCGGGCAGCAGGTTTGGCCGTTTGCGCAGTGGCAATGGCGGCAGTGCGTGCCTGATGGGCGCCTGCGGATAAAGTGCGCACGGCTTGCGCGGTATCGGCAGCAATGGTTTTGGGGCGGACGGGCGCGGCTGCGGCTTGAGGCGCGGCATGGATGATTTTGGCGTTTTGGTTCAGCCACATCGGGCCCAAGCCCAAGGCTTCGTGCAGGTGCAGGTAGCGGCTGCTTAACATGATTTCTCCATCAATACGGCATCTTCGCTGCCGCCGTCGGGCAGGGCGTAGTAGTTTTTGCGGCGGCCGCAGGTTTGGAAGCCGTGTTTGCGGTAGAGCTGTTGCGCGGTTTCATTGCTTGCGCGGACTTCGAGCAGCAATCGGGTTGCGCCTTGCTGTTGCACTGCGTTTTGCCAGTGTTGCAGCAGGGCGGATGCAATGCCTTGGCGGCGGTATTCGGGCGCGACGGCAATCAGGTGCAGCTCGGATTCGTCAAATACGGTTTGCCACACGATAAAGCCGGTAATTTGGTGGTCGGTCTGGCTGAGCCAAACGCTGTCGGGATGGTATTGAACCGCCGATTCAAACTGCTGCACTGTCCACGGCGAAGGATTGCCTTGTGCGTCAATGGCGGCAAGGGCGGGGCAGTCGGCAAGTACGGCTGGGCGCAGGTTCACGGTTTGGCCTTTTGTTGGGCTTGCTCTTGCGCGGTCAGGGCAATTTTGTTGCGGACGTAGAGCAGCTCGGCATGCGCCGCGTCAGTAGCAAGATAGCGGCCGCTGCGGGCAAGTTTAAGATAGTCGGCGGCGGTCGGCATATCGGCTTGACCGTCAAAAAGCGGTTTGTCGGCGAGGGCAAAGGCATTGCCGATGCCGCCGGTAGGCGTTTTGCCTTCGGGTGCGGCAATGGCGGCGGCTTTGCCAACCGTGTAATCGCTCAAACGGACGTGGTTTTGCGTATCAAACCATGCGTAGAACACTTCGCCCATACGCGCATCGGTGGCCGCCAGCACGCAGCTTGATGGCGGCAGCAATGAAGCGGCGGCATCGAGGCAGGGGATGCCGATCATGGGCGTGTCAAACGGCGTGGCCAAACCTTGTGCAACCGCCGCGCCGATACGCAGGCCGGTAAATGCGCCGGGGCCTTGTGCATAAACGATGCAGCCCAAATCGGCGGCCGTGATGCCCGCTTCTTTAAAGAGGCGTTCGATTTGCGGCAGGATTTGTTCGGATTGCTTAGTGCCGACGTTTTCGTGAAACAGGCGGATTTCGCCTTGATGTTCCAATGCGATGGACAGAAAGGATGTGCTGGTGTCGATGGCAAGAGTCGGGCGGTTGTCGGTTGGCATGGTGTTATTTTTTAGAAGGATATGGGTTGCCATTATAGTGGAACGGCGAGGGGGAACAAAGCATTTGGGCAGCGCTTGGGTAAAAACGCCGTTTGCTGCAAAGCTATTCGATAAGTGAACCAAGGTTTCAGGCCGTCTGAAAACGTTTCAGACGGCCTTGTTTTATTTGTCGAGTTTCAATAAAGGCGAACCTGCTTTTTCAACGGCGCGGCGGTAGGCTTCATGCGCTTCGATGCGCTGCAAATAGGCGCGGATATTGGGGTAATCTGTGAAATCGAAGCGGTCGGCCGCGGCTTGCAGCGGATAGCTCATCATGATGTCGGCACCGCTGAGGCTGTTGCCGACCAACCATTCGCGGTTTTCCAACTCGCTGTCGATATGGGAAAGATGCAGCGCGGCTTGCGGATGGATAAAGCTGCTTTTGACGCTGCCGCTGATTTTGCGGGCAATCGGTTTGACGAAAAACGGCATGAGCGCGCTTTCAATCCGGCGGAACACCAGTCCGAGCAGTAATAACGGCATCAGCGAACCTTCGGCGTAATGCAGCCAGCGTTGATATTGCCAGTATTCGCGGCTGCCGCGTTCGGGCATCAGACGGCCGTTGTCGTAGGTTTGAATCAGATAGTCGGTAATCGCGCCGCTTTCCGCCAAGATAAAGCCATCATCATCCAACAAGGGCGATTTGCCCAAGGGATGGATGGCTTTGAGTTCGTCAGGGGCGAGCAAAGTGTCGGGATGGCGGCGGTAGGTTTGCAGGCGGTAAGGTGTACCGAGGATTTCAAGCAGCCAAACAATGCGCAGGGCGCGGGATTGGTCGAGCGAATGCAGGATAATCATGAGGAGCTTTAAATATCGGTTTGTTTGAGGCCGTCTATGTTGATTTGGCAGGCATCGGCGTATTTTTGCAGGGTTTTGGCCGGTAGTTTGGCGAACACTTCGGGACGGAAATGCCGGCGCAGCTGCCATTTCCATACGCCTGCCGCCATGGCCAAGCCGGTTTCATCATAACGGCAGCGGAACATATGGTAGTACAGCGGCGAATATTCGCCTTTTTCGACGGCTTTGCGCGCGGCCTGTGTTTGGGCATCGAGTTCGCACACCGCCATTTCGGTGGCGTAGGCTTCGTCCTGCCAACCGTTGCTGGTGGCCGCTTCGTAGTGGCCGTCGCGGGTGCCGTAGATGACTTTGCGGTGGCCGTGGTAGCTGGCGCTGTTGTCTTGAGGGATGTCGTCAATCTTCATTCAGACGGCCTTTACTGCTTCCAAAAGCATGAAACATGTTGAAAAGCGGCCGCTTTCCGGAACGTAACACAGGATTTTTTGGCCGTGTTCGATGGGGAAAGTGCGCATAAATTCTTCAAGGATGATGTAAATCGAGGCCGAACCCGTGTTGCCCTTGCTGTGCAGATTGGTAAACCATTTTTCCTGCGGAATGTCGAAGCCGATGTTTTTCAGGCCGTCTGAAAGGCGGTCGCGGAAAAAGCCGGAAGAGTAGTGGGGCAGGAACCAATCGATTTCTTCGGCGCGGATGCCGTGTTTGGCGGCGATTTGGGAGAGGGGTTTTTCCACCGTGTAGCGGACGATGTTTTCGTTCAGCAGTTTGACGTCCTGTTTGACCGCCATCAGGCTGTGGCGGCGGCCGTAATCGGCATCGGCGTGTTTCCAACCTTCAAATACGCCGTCGCGGAATTCTGCACCTGCATACATGCAGGGCGGCATTTCGTTGGCGTAGGAAAGCAGGTCTATCCAATGGATTTTCAGGCTGAGGCCGTCTGAATTGGGGCGGTCGGACAGATACACCGCGCCTGCGCCGTCAGACAGCATCCAGCGTAAAAAGTCTTTTTCAAACCCGATTTCGGGGGACGCGTTTTCCAGTTTTTTATGGTCGGTTTCACTTTGGAACACTTCGCCGCGCATGACCGCCGAGGCGTTTTCAGAGGCAACGGAAACCGCATGTGCGTGTTCGCCGGTGCGTACGGCGTTGTAGGCGTGTTTCATCGCCGCCATACCTGCCGCGCATACGCCTGCCATGCTGAACACTTCGCAAGGCGGCATATCCAGCAAACCATGCACCATCACGCCGTGTCCGGGCATGGTTTGGTCGGGATAGGAAGTGGCGCAGGCCAGGCTGCCGATGGCTTCTGCAGGAACGCCTTGGGCAAACAGGCCGTTGACCGCTTCGGCGGCCAATTCGGCATTGGTGTGCGTCGTGCGGCGGCTTTCGGGGTCGATGGCGTAATGGCGCGACAAAATGCCGTTGGAACGCAAAATCATACGGCGCACGCGTGAAGGTACATCGCCTGCCATGCCGAGGACGGCTTCCATTTCGTCATTGCCGACAGGGGCATTGGGCAAAAAGGCAGAAACGCGGTTGAGATAAACGTCTTTGAGTGTGTTATTCGATGTCATGATGTGTTTGTCAAAATAATCAACCGATAAACCGCGCCGCGTAGTCGCAGCTTGCAGTCAACGGGATGTGATGTGTTTCGGCGTATTCCATCAGCGCGTCTACCAGCAGTTTGGCAATGCCGCGATGACGGAAGTTGGGCGAGACCTCGGTATGGTTTACGTCCCAGCCGCCGTTGTGTTCGGTATAGCTGATATAGCCTGCTTCCAAACCGTCAATATCGATTTGAAAGCGATGGCGCTCGGGGTAGTGGATAACTTCGGGCATGATGGGTTCCTGGTTTGAGGCCGTCTGAAACGGATTATCTGCCTGACGGTTGCGCATAATAGTCCGCCAGCTTTTTCAGACGGCCTTTGAGCAGCGGATGCAGCAGCTTTTTCAAAATTACGCTGACAGGCAAAACCACTAAAATCATCGCCAATAAAAAGACGATGTAAAAGCACAGCAGCGCACGGCGCAAAAGCGGAGAAATACGGCCTGCCACCATCAAAAGCTTGCCCCAGACGAAGAAGCTGCGGCCGGCGGCGCGTTCGCTGAAAATCAGTTTTTCATTCACTGTCACCGCGCCCATGTTTTGAAACAGGGTTTCGTCCAAAGGCTGTTGGTTCAATAGTGCATCGCGCAATTTCGTACCAAACCGCGCCGCATCCGCCAATTCTTCTTCAGCAATGCCGGCGGAGGGCAGGGAGCGGAAATAGCGCTTGTCGCCGGTCAGCATCCATGCGGGCGTGGTAATGAAACTTGCCGCGCTGTTGCAGTCATCGATTTTTACGATGTTGCCGATGAGTTTGGCGCCGTTTTGTTTCAGCAAAGATTTCATTTTTTCCTGCGCGCCCAGCCACATATTGCGGCAGCCGATAAGCGTGATCACCGGATTGCCATCCAGCAGCCGACGCGTTTCTTCGCGTTGCAAAAAGGCGGTAATCGGTTGCGAAGGAGAGAGGAACCAAACGGTGTAGGCAATGACCACCACATCGTAATCTTCGGATGGAATTTGCGGCGGCAAAATCGGGGCGGGTTTTAAATGGACGGTTCCAGGAAAGGTATCGAAAAAACGCCAAAACGG